>Ga0065714_10064424_pt1 | contig 236118 bp, 221 predicted proteins | sample MisRhiReplicate2_FD_59101 | JGI IMG/M metagenome (GOLD analysis project Ga0065714, IMG submission 59101) | Miscanthus rhizosphere microbial communities from Kellogg Biological Station, MSU, sample Rhizosphere Soil Replicate 2: eDNA_1 v2... | ecosystem: Host-associated > Plants > Roots >...
GGTCAGTGATCAGCATGCGATATTTCCTAGCGATTCTTGACTCCATGGTTGGACCAGGTCGCTACCGCTCCCTGTACTGACCCGATCCCAGAATAGTTTCGGACTTTTGAGGCAAAGCGTCTCGCATGTGTGACGGAGTTTATCTGATGTTTTATCCTTCTGACACTCCTGTTACGCGCTCAATCCTGATCCGAAAGACAATCACTGGTGGTGCAGAAGCGTCGATTGCAATCGCAGACTCGACCGGTGTCAACATAGGAAACTTTCGGAGGAGTCTCGTGAGAATCTCTTCGCGCTCGTTTGATTTTGTGATCTCTTCAAACTTGCCGAACGCGATTGCACTCCGCCAGTGCAGGTCGCTTTCGATTTCGTCCGCCTGCACGCACGCTTGAGGATTTTTCCGCAGACCCGAAATCTTGAGTCCGGGCAAAGAATGGCTATAAAGGCAATCGTCTTCGAGATGGCAACTGATCGGAACGACGTACGGTTCGCCATTAACAATGCAGCCTAGTCGTGCAACCCGCGCCGACTGCAGCACTTTCCGTGCTTCGATTTCATTGAGCATCGTCATCATAGCGCATGGCCTCCTCGAACTTATGAAACTGAGCATCATAACCCTTGAATCATCTTGAGCCTTTACGGACCACTTCCACTGAGCAATGCGCGCGAGCAGCAACTGCGGCTGAAACGCTGCCCAGAATAAACCGCTCAAAGCGATTGCTGAACCCCGTGGAACCGACGAAGATGCAGTCAGCACCCCACTCTTCCGCTGCTTTGCAGAGTTCTCGCTTAGGATCACCTTCTTTGACCACACAAGTGACCTTGATTGCGGCGGCCCGCAAAAGCTCCACCGAACGTTCTGAGATCTTTTCAACCCACTCCTTCTCTTCTCTTCTATCCTCTTCGATCGTTTCTCCCAGCGGAGGAATCAGCTTTCCGAGAAACTCAGGTGCTAATGGATCATCGACCAAAACCACCATGACTTCACTTTGGGGAGGCCATTTGCGTGCGGCGACGGCCCGCAATGCCTCATCACTTGGCCGCGACCCATCGGTCCCTACAATGATTCTCACTGGAGAATTTGGCTCATCGACACGTCCACGAGCGATTCTGACCGAGCAAAGAGCTTCAGTTAAAACACGCTGAGAAACACTACCAAGCACAAAGCGCCCGAGCGCTGTACGTCCGTGCGAACCCACCACAATCAAATCCGGCTTCCATTGATCTGCCTTCGAAACCAACTCCCAGGCAGCCGAGCCACATGAGGAATCGGCCGTCACTTTCCAGTTGGGAAAGTTCGTCTGCACTCGCTCTCGTGCGCGTTCAGCCAAAGCGAGTGCTTCCTTCGCCGCATTGCAACCCTTTGCATAATTCCTTTCCAATTCTGCTTGTGACTTCGCTTCGCGCGCCTGCTCTATGATCTCGTATGTCGATGGCGGCGGCGGCGGAAGCCATACCTCACCAACGGAGAGAATGTGAGCTTCAGCATCAGGCGGTAGTCCCGCGTGAGTCAGATCGTCGAGCGCCGCATCGGCGCATTCTGAGCCGTCATATCCGATTAGTATTTTCATGGTAGTACGCCTTCTTATTCTTTCGTTCCGAAACCGTAACGGTACATCACCAGGTTTCGACGCACTTCGTACTCACACGTTTGGATGGCAAGAGGCGTACCGGGATTTTAGGTACTCGAATCAGCAAATATCGTCTCGATAGCTGAGAGATCTTGCGCAGAATGGCGCAAGATTTCCCATGATCTCATCGCCTGAAGCGGTCCAATTCCAAGCAATACTCTGGGCACGGTCCTTTCCAAAGCGACAGAGGCTTTGCCTCAAAAGTAAGAATCGCACTTGGATCGGGTCAGTACAGGCAGCGGTAGCGACCTGGTCAGTGATCAGCATGCGATATTTCCTAGCGATTCTTGACTCCATGGTTGGACCAGGTCGCTACCGCTCCCTGTACTGACCCATCCCAGAATAGTTTCGGACTTTTGAGGCAAAGCAAGCGACAGACAACAACTGGCACAGGCTAAAAGTTCGTGTCAGCAAAACGGCTGGGAGCTCTGATCTTACGCTGACCTACCGTGAGGGTTATCAAATTGCCGCCGGCGGATATTAGTTCACCGCTGCATTAGCAGCGTCATTGATGGGTAGCCTCACTTCAAGCGGAAGCTCCTGGCTATCGAATCCATCTGATCTCGAAGGCGCGGTAGCTTTTCGCTGGCTACCGTGAAGTGGAGAATGTAGAAGGTATGGCTGTCCAGGCGAAGATAGTAGATGCGGCCGTCCATGTTTCTCCCCTGGTTAACAAATTCGTAAGAAAACACAGTGCCTTTGAGTTGGCCGCTAAAATCGGTTCCGTTCCCTCCGCTACAAACGACATAACCCGGCAGCTTCTGCAATTCCCACTTCTCCGCTTCACTAAATAGATCCTTCGAAGTGGTATCAGGCGTTACTAACTTCTTGCGGAGGCGCAGATATCCATTGCTGTAATCTTCACCGTTGACAAATTCAAGATGCTCATGAACGTCGATACGCGAAACAGCTCGCCATGAAGGTGAAGGAAGATCCAACACGTACTCGACACCTTCTCTGGTGAAAGTTTGTGTCTGAGCATTCGCATTTATGCTCACGGGAATAATAATTAACAGCAGCGTTAAGATTAATCTCATTGCTCTTACTCTTCCTGGACGTTAAAGGCAGGTCTTTCTGATTCGAAGTGCATGATAGTGACCCCACCTTCCCCATCCTCTATTTGCAGGGCTGCATCACGGCCATCGGTCGTCTCCAATTCCAACCGCTTCACGCCGGCTACGGTGTGCGTCATGTGATTCTTGCTTGAAGTGGATGGCGCCTGGAGCATGATTTCAACGCAAGTACCACGCTCGCCGTCAGTATTTAGATCTACACCCGCCAATCGCAATCCATCTTCGAGCCAGAAGTCTGATTCGACATCCCGCCCTGGGCCAAGGACTTCAAGTCTCGTTGGACGCATGTTGTTTCGTTTGCCGAAGGCTGCCAAATCAGCTTGCCACGACAAGGGTTCAATGTTCTTTAGCATATTATTTCTCCATTTCCAGCAGTTCAATTGTCATACACGATTACTTCGGTTCCGACAGGCACGAGTTCACTCAGCTCCTTTGAAGCGAACATTGGTATCCGAATACATCCGTGGCTGGCAGGATAAACCGCCATCGCCAGGCTGCCATGAATCGCGATGCCGTTGTATATGTAGTTAGGGTAATAAAGCAGGCCAAGCGAACTTAGCCGCCATCCGGCAATCTTTCGCAAGACTCTAAATCTCCCTCTTGGCGTGTGTGCTCGATGAATCTCGCCGTGGTCCATATAGGTTTTCTCATTGCCGGTGCAAACAGGAAGAATGTGTGTAATTGTGCCAGTCGTATCGACAATGAATAGAACCTGGCGCTTGAGATCAACCTCAACGTGTGCGTAGCCGATGTATTTTGGAAGCGGTCTGTTGGCTGACAGCAGAGCTTGAAGTTCGGTACGTGTCAGTTTCCCAGTGCGTTGTCGCCCTTCCACCTTTTGAAATGCAATCAGGGCATGCCGAAAGCTCGAGTCCAGAGTGCCCTCAACTGGCCCGATCCAATAACCGAGATCCGATAAGCGTCTTTCTGCTGAACGTATCTCCTCGAGGTGAATTTCCTGACTTACGCCTTTCTTTGAGGGTCTCTGGGCTTGTGTCGCTCCGCTCCCAGGTATGATGAAGGCGAGGAGAAATAGCGTCACGAATATTCTGTTCCCTCGGCGCTCCCCAGTTGGGACTCTTTGCATGTTCAGCATGATGTTTCGCATCCTGCTTTCTGGACCGGCATGAGTTTCATTCCCAAAGTGCACTCCTTCGAGACGTGCATCTCAAACATCAGTCTCGGCGCCAATTGACCCTCGCCAGTTTGTTTTCGTGTGAGAAATCGTAATGAACGCTGCCGCCAAATGCTTTTTCGAGCGCTTGACCCAAACGCTGGGCCAGATGTTCTGTCGTAGTGCTGACGGTAAGCTTGTGACCGTCGCCACGCTTGAACTCCATAGCGCGAGCCAACGGATTATCTTCCGCAGCTCTCTTCGCTTCGTTCCGCAAGAGCTGTTCAATCTCCTCACCGTGGGAGCTGAAAAAGTCGCCATCGAGAAAAACAAATCCGCGCGGTTCGCCCGTGCGTTGCTGTTTGCAGGCAGGGCAAAGCGTTATCTGAGCCGGCCCCAAGTGTTCGTCCTGGCTCTTTGTTGAAGTTGAACTTGCGGTGGTCCAGCGCCGGTTGGCATACACTGCCCCACACTCCTTACAAACTGCGGGCTCACTTATTGCACGCGACGGCCGATGCCGCCCGCCCTCGTGATCGACTCGTTTGGTAAATGTCGCGTTTGAATATTTTCTCCTGACAGGCATAAGAGACTCCTCCCTCCTAAACCAGCACTAGGCAACGACTGTGCCTTCTTCTTCTTTCAAAAGACGCCGAGAACAGGTGTAAAGACTCAGAAATCACAGGCTTCCGGGATTGGAGAACCTGGCAGGGTTGGAGTGGTAGTCGAGACAGCAGCGAGCTTTAACACAATGTCTGCGTGAGTTTCCCCACCGACGAATAATTCGCCCATTCGGCGTCGTGAATCACTGACGAAAATGCCGCCGGCGTAAAAGGAACAACTATTGCCAGATTGATATTCGTTGCACTTGTTAGCTAAGGATCAATTGCTATGTTCATTCACGAGATGACGGTTGATGAATGTTCGGGTGCCTTGAAGAAAGCGCGCCTGGGTAGGCTGGCGTGTGCCCAGGACAACCAGCCCTATATCGTGCCAATCAACTTTGCATTTGATGGGACCTACATTTACGGGTTTACAACACTTGGGCAGAAAATCGAGTGGACACGCTTAAATCCGTTAGTGTGTTTCGAGGTTGATGAAGTAGTAAGTCACAACGAGTGGATGAGTATTGTTGTATTCGGTCGCTATGAGGAACTACCTGATAAGCCCGAGTATGAGAAGGAACGTATTCGGGCGCACGCATATCTGCAAAAGCGGGCAATGTGGTGGGAACCTGCCTACATTTCGCAGGAGCACCGCGAGCAACTGCATTCTTTGACGCCAATCTTCTTTCGCATACACGTCGAAAAGATGACTGGCCACCGGGCAACCTTTGACAAGTGCGAAGCAGTTCCAACATCTGCCCTTGTTGCGAGCTTGAACAAGCGCGGATGGCTGGAGAAGCTTCTAAATCACTGATCAGTATGAAAGCCTGGATTCTCAACAAACCAGCGCCTGTCAGTGAGCATCCGCTCCATTTAAGTGAGAGGGCTGTGCCCACGCCCTCAGATGACGAACTCCTGTTAAGAGTCGCTGCTTGCGGAATCTGTCGCACGGATCTCCACGTTGTCGAGGGCGACTTGCCGGTTCGTCGTTCACCTGTAATCCCCGGCCATCAAATTGTTGGCAGCGTGGCGGCTCTAGGCAGCAGTGTCGAGGGTTTTGACATTGGCGATCGCGTGGGGGTGGCCTGGCTAAATCGAACCTGTGGCGTATGTGAGTTCTGTGTTGCGGGCCGAGAAAATCTGTGCGACGAAGCAATGTTCACGGGGTGGACCGTAGATGGCGGCTACGCAGAATATGCCGTGGCGCCCGCAGCCTTCACCTATCGTCTACCAGATGGCTTCAACGACATGCAGGCCGCGCCACTTCTCTGCGCCGGCATCATCGGTTACCGGTGTCTGCGTCTGACCGGTCTCGCTCATGACGAATGGAAAGGTGCACGGCTGGGTTTGTATGGGTTTGGCGCTGCGGGTCACGTCTGCATTCAACTGGCGCGCGCTCGTGGCGCGGAAGTCTATGTGTGCACTCGCGACCGTGAACGACATCAGGCGCTCGCCAGCGAACTCGGAGCAACGTGGGTTGGGGATACTTTTGCGCAACCTCCGGTAAAACTTGACGCTTCAATTATTTTTGCACCCGCGGGAGAGATTGTTCCCGTTGCGCTTAAGGCAATTCGAAAGGGAGGAACGGTAGTCCTGGGCGGGATTCACATGAGCTCGATACCGTCGTTTGATTATTCCCTTATCTACGGTGAACGCATGGTCCGAAGTGTAGCGAACAACACACGCGCAGACGGTAGCGAATTTCTGGTTGAAGCCGCTCGCATTCCGGTGCAAACGCACGTCCAAACCTTCTCCTTCGATCAGGCAAATGAGGCGCTGATTGCCTTGAAGAGTGATGCGATTCGTGGTGCTGGCGTGCTTGTAATGGACTGAACCTCAAGCCCTAACCTTTGCTGACTAAATTCGCTGCCGACGTCGCGGAATACAACGCGTCTCTCAATGCCACGTCTCGTGGGTCGCCGCCCATCATTACGCCCATCCGGTTCGTAACGTATGCGTAGCCGATTTGGGCTTGCGGGTCTGCGAAGCCGATCGAGCCGCCTGCTCCGGGTGCGCCGAACGAGCCGGGATTTCCAAACGAAAACCCAGCACAGGTTTTCATGAAGCCAAGCGAGAATTCCGCCTCGCCTTTTATACACTCGTCGTAAAAGCCGTGCGTCGATGGGGTTGCCGGCGCCGTCAACTCCCTTAGTGTCTCTGGACGCAGTCCTAGTTCCTTCCCTCCCGTAGCAAAGACGCTGTAAGCATGCGCGATGGCTCGGGCCGTGCCCACTCCTCCGCCCGACGGCACTTCGAGGTTGCGGGCATAGATGTGTTGCTCATCAACTGATATAGCGGCGCCCGGATTCTTGATGAGCGACCGGTAAAAGTTTGAATTAGGATTCCACAATGCCAATGTCAGGCGAATGGGGAAACCGAGCAGCATCTCGAACAGACTGGCATTCTTAAGCTTTGCCAGCCTGGCATCGGGGATTGATTCCGGCAAACGAATATAGAAATCCAAATTAAGTGGTGAAGCAATTTCGTCCTGGAAGAACTGTCCAAGGCTGCGGTGCTTTGGATCAATCCGCCGTAGCAATTCGCTTTCGTAAAAGCCGAGAGTGATGGCGTGATAAGCCTGCCGCGTTCCTGGTTCCCACTCCGGTTTCTGTCGCGCCATGACGGCAGCTAGTTGGTCTAAGTCGGCGACTACGTTTCTGTCAACCTTTTCATCGAACGCAAACAGCCCAGCCTGATGAGCCAGCAACTGCCGCACGGTAATCTTCTCTTTTCCATTCTGCGCAAACTCGGGCCAGTATTTACAAACCGGCGCATCGTAATCGAGCCAACCACGCGAATGGGCCAGCGCCAAAGTCATCGCCGCGAGGCCTTTGGTTGTTGAGTGAACAATAACCATCGTGTCCTCTTCCCAGGGCTCACCCGTTGCCGCGTTCCGCACACCTCCCCACAAATCAACCACCTTTTCGCCCTTGTGATATACGCAGCAAGCCGCGCCCAATTCGCGCCGCCGTACAAAATTATCGGCGAACGCCTCGCGCACTGCCTCATAACCGCTGCTGACAAAGCCATGTATTTCGACCGGCCGCGCAACCTCAACGGAGGCCTCATTTCTCTTCTTTTGAACCCAGACGTAAGCTGCGCCAGCGGCCGTCAACCCGATCACCATTTTTGTTAGTGGACTTACTTTCATTTCAACTCCTTTTCAATTGCGCCAAGCCGGAGATCTGTGTGAGAGCGATACTTAGAATGTGGTATTCCTGTTGTCGCGACTCCACGCGAGTGCCATCAGTGATTTCGTTAGCTGGGTGAACGATCACTTCCTCGTCTGCCTCAACGCCGCTTTTGATTTCCGCTGCGAGGGGCGTGCGCTGGCCAACTTCAACCTGGCGTAAACGTGCTCGCCCATCTTCAACAACAAACAGATTCCAAACATCGCCGGTTCGAAAGAGTGCACTAACAGGTACTTGCAACACACTGTCTGAGTGCCACACGACGATACGCCCCTCAACGCGATAACCATCGCCCAATACACTCGATGGCGCCGTTAGGTCCGCAATCACATTGACGCGCTGCTCTTCGATTCCCAACGCAGAAACCTTCGTGAAAGCTGACGGTTCAATCAACCTTACTCGTGCCTCAAGTGCTTCCGGCCCACCCCATGCCTCAATGAGAACCTTTGCTCCTGGACTAACCTTGACGGCGTCTGTCGATAAAAGCTCGATCACGACCTCGAGCTTTGAAGGATTGCTCACTTCCACCAACGGCGCGCCGGCCACAACCACGCGTTCGCTTTCTTCTACAACTCCTAAAACTCTTCCATCCGTTGGAGCGTGAACCTTTACAGACGCCGCTGGAGAACTTTGGTTGCGCGCCAACAGCGCGGCCCGCGCCGCCTCAACCTCATGTGCTGCACTCTCGGCTCTCGATCGCGCCGCTTCATACTCTCGCAAGCTGGTCGATACAGCAGTTTTTGACCGCTCCAATTCCTGCCGCGACGCATAACCGTCCCGCACCAAAATCTCGGAACGTTCCAATTCGCGTCGCGCCTGGTCGTAGGTTGCTTTGTTACGTTCGACCATTCGATCGATTTCGCGTTTTGCATCTTCCGCTGCGTTAACGCGAGCGACTGCTTCCGCGCGTTGGCGCGGATCGAGTGGACTCAACGGCAAAGGATCGATCTGAGCGATCAGTTCTCCGCTCTTTACCGCATCACCGCGGCGATGCAGAATGCGTCGCAAGCGCCCGGCGACTGGTGCAGCAACCACATATCGATCACGTACACGAGTCTTCCCTTCACCATCAACGGTAACGGTCATCGCATCACGCGAAACACCAGCCACATCGACCCGCGTTGGCGTGGGACGCAGCCACATTGTAAAGAGCCCAACGACCACCGCAGCGACCAGGAACAAAAGGATGATGTTTAAGATTCGTTTCATTGTCTTTCACTCCCGCGTCTTCAAAACGGCGACCAGATCCAGATGCCGCAGCCGCCACCGCACCAGGTAACCCGAAAGGAAAGCTGATCCAGCTACCACGAGAAAAGCCAACGCATAGGTCCGAGCGCTGATAAAGAGTGGAAACCGGATTAGCTCGGTGTCGATAGCAACAGTGATTAGTCCCGCGATTCCATATCCCAACGCGAATCCGACCGGGATTGCAATCAACGTGAGAATTGCCTGCTCGCCCAGCAACATGAAACCAATCTCGCCGCGGGTGAAGCCAAGAACGCGCAGTGATGCAAGCTCATGTCCGCGCTCAGAAAGTGCAATGCGCGCGCCATTGTAGACCATCCCAAATGCGATGATTACGGCAAACGCGATCAGGACCACCGTAGAGACGTTAATTGTCTTCGCAATAGTTTCGTTGAAGCTGGCCAATGCAACTTCGGGAATTGAAACCGAACTGATCGCCGGTGTCTGCTTCAACTGCGCATATAACTCTGGGATTCGCGGTGACTCCACCATCAGGAACGCGCCACTGCTTGTCTGCCCTTCCTGCATCAATCGGTTCAAGGCGCGCTGGTCCATGTAGGCGGATAGCCCAACCAATTCATCCACGGTTCCGGCTACAACAACGTCGCGCACGGGCCGCGCTCCTTCGAGAACTTCAACGGTGACACTTTGACCCGTCCTGACACTTAGAATCTCCGCTAGTTGAGACGTTAGCAACAGACCATCTGGCGGGACCGTAACGGGCTCAAAATCCTTGCTGATTACTCGACGCAGATCAGCTGCACTTTCCAATCCAAGCAAGGCGGTGCGGCGTGTTCGGTGTGCAAATCGAAGCCTCACCGGCACCGCGCGGTAGGATTCAACGCGGATCACACCCGGTAGGTGAGCGAGATCGTATTTAACGTTGGCCGGCCGTGGCTCATGGAAAGTAACCGAGACGTCCTCGCGTTGGACCGCGTCAAACTGGACCTCGACGATCCGCTCGATAGTGTCGAAGTAAAGGAAGAACCCAACAACCAGTAAACTCACTGCGAGGGCGATACCGAATATCGACACCATTGCCTTTGCGGGTCGTCTCTCGAGATTGCGCAGAATGATCCGCACGGAGGTGGGGACGAGTCGATGAAAACCGAGACGCTCAACGAAGCCGGCACGGAATCGAGCCGGCGGCTCAGGACGCATTGCGTCGGCTGGCGGCAGTCCAACTGCCCGTTTCACAGCGACAAGCGCTCCGATTGCTGCCGAACCCAGACTGATTAGTACCGAACTGGTGATGACCAATGGTCCAGGTTGATAGACCAGCACAGGAAACCTGAAGAACTCCATGTAGACTTCTGTGATCTTCAGACCAAAGTACCAGCCAACTCCAATTCCGAGTGCAATCCCACCCAGCACAACCACAAACGCAAGCTTCAAATAATGAAAACCGATCGAGTAATTTCCGTAGCCGAATGCCTTTAGCACTCCGATCTCCTGTCGTTGTGTGGCGACCAGGCGCGACAAGACGAGGTGTATCAGAAAGGCAGTGACCGCGAGGAAAATGCCGGGGATAAAGGTGCCGGTCACCTGCAGTTCACCAATCTCGTTTGAGAGAAAATGATTAGAGACCTGATCGGCGCGGTTATAGGCACCCAAACCCCCGTAGCTTGCAAGCAAATCGTCCAGTCGTTGGATTACGTCCGCTTCAACTGCGCCAGGCGCCAACGTGAGCGCAATATCATTGAATGCGCCTTTCATGTTGAAGACTGGACCAAGCGCTTCGCGACTCATCCAGAGCACGCCAGACCGCCGGTTGTCCGGAAACATCTCTCCGCTTCTGATCTCGTAAACGTACTCAGGCGAGAGCGCGACGCCGACGATTTGCAGCTTCTGCCATTTACCGTTTATGACTGCCGACAGAGTACTTCCTGGCTTCAGACGGTTGGCGGTGGCGAACGCACCACTGATGAGAACTTCATCTGTCCGTCCAGGTTCAACATACCTTCCATCTCTGAGATAGAGATCATTCAGCATTGGCCGGCGTTGTTCTGGAATGGAAATGATTCTGCCCTTGGCAGGTTCGTTCAACCCTGGCACGTCGAGTGTTACATCGGCCACCACACGAAACTCTGTGCTTCCCACTCCCGGAATCTCACTAATACGAGCTGCAATCGAATCGGGTGCGCGTTTGAGTTGCGCAAATACTTCTGCAAAGCGATAGGTTTCGTAATACGACTGCTGCGACGTTAGCAACGAGTTATACGTGCTCCGCATTGCCACAAACGAAGCAACTCCGCATGCCACTACGAGCGTGATGGCTAGAACCTGCCCCCGCAAGTGAATAACTTCGCGAATCAGTTTTCGATCAAGCGTCTTCACCAGACCAAATCCTTTGGTGAGGCTTTCTTTTCGTTGCGATGCACCTCCGCAATATGACCGCTGCGCATTCGCAGCACGCGGTCAGCCATCTCGGCGATTGCGGCGTTATGCGTAATGATTGCAGTCGTGGTTCCTAATTCCCGGTTGACTCGTGCAATCGCCTCGAGTACCAACTTCCCGGTCGCATAGTCGAGTGCACCGGTTGGTTCATCACAGAGCAACACCTCGGGACGTTTCGCTACGGCACGAGCAATCGCCACTCGCTGTTGCTCACCACCGGAGAGCTGAGCAGGAAAGTGATGCAGGCGGTCACCGAGCCCGACGAGTCGAAGAGCCTCCTCCGGGCGCATTGGATCCTCAGCAATGTCTGTAACTAGCTCGACGTTCTCGAGCGCAGTCAGGCTCGGGATCAGGTTGTAGAATTGAAAAACAAATCCGACGTGCTCACGACGGTAACGCGTTAACTCTGCGTCATCATCGATGCTGAGGTTGTGATCGCGGTAAAAGACTTCCCCAGTGGTTGGGACATCCAAACCACCGAGGATATTCAGCAGAGTCGATTTGCCGCTGCCTGACGCACCGAGCAATACCACCAGTTCACCTTTGTAGAGCTCCAGATTTACGGACCTCAAAGCATGGACGTCCACATCTCCCATGCGGTAAGCCTTCGAGAGCTCACGCGCAATGAAGACTGCTTCAGTGATTTCCGGTTGCTGTAAAAGCTGCCTCACATCAATTCGAGGTGCAAGAGTCATACCCTCGAACAGAAGATCGACTTAATGAGATTTGAGGGTGATAAGTCGTAGAGGAATTGAACTTACTGTTCTGGCTGCGAGCTTTCGCGCAGCAAAATGGGAACTTTCCGCAGCGACCGTCCACTCCTCCGCATCGTTTGCAAGATTCGGCTTAAAACCATCTCGTCAGCTCGGCACGAGCGTTGCGAACCGATTCGTGAAGGGAGGAGCTATCATGATTACTATTCAAAGAATTCTCTGTCCCATAGACCTCACGACGGACTCTGATGAGGCCTTGCGCTATGCGGTGGCGCTGTCATCCGCCTACAATGCGAAACTTTTCGTTCTCTACTGCAAGGAAACAGAAACGAATCGCAACAATAACGGCCATAACACACAATCCGTTGAAACGGCTCCACTGTTTATTGCGTCACTGGCCCCACATCTTGGCTTGAATAGTCTGTCCGAATTGAATTGGGAAGGTTTGGTAGCTGAGAACGTAGACGATATTGCAAAGGCCATCGTACGCGAGGCAGCGAAGCATGAAGTTGATTTGATCGTGATGCGTTCTCGCCGGCGACCTCGCGCAGCCGCGCTGCTTGGTTCGACCGCCGAAACAGTATCCCGCACCGCTACCTGTTCAGTGCTGGTAACACATCCACAAGAACGCGAGTGGGTTAGCTTCTCAACTGGCGAGATCGATCTCAACCGGATCCTCGTGGCGCACGATTTTTCTGCCGACTCGGAACTAGCGTTGAAGTACGGCGTTTCACTGGCCCAGGAATACCAGGCTGAGTTGCACCTGCTCCATGTTCTAGGCAAGGATGAACGTGACCAACCGGAAGTCGCATGGGCCCAACCGGACAGCGAAAGCAGCTACAAGAGCGCCGCTCTTGTCTTGCAGGCGGCCGTGCCGAAGGAGGCATTTCTCTGGTGCAAGGTTGTTAATGCAGTGTGCTGTGGTAAGACATACGAGGAGGTGCTGACCTATGCGAAGGAGCACGATATCGACCTCATCTGCATGGGCGCTAGCGGTACGCGCTTTATTCTCGGTGTGCTCTTCGGTTCAAACACGGATCGCGTTTTACGACAAGCCCCCTGTCCGGTGCTGGTCGCGCGTCAAGATAAAAGACAGTGACTCAACCAACAAAGTGAGAAAGATCGGAATTGGCGAAAGCTGTCATTAACGGAACAGTTCATGAGTTCAAGCCGGGCATTTCGATTCTGAAGGCGTGTCGCCGTATCGGCGTCCATATTCCCACGCTCTGTCACGACGGGCGATTAAAACCGATCGGCAGTTGTCGCATGTGCCTGGTCGAAATCGAGAGAAAGCCACATCCTGTCACAGCGTGCAACACCCCACTCACGGACGGGATGGTGATCTCAACTCACACTCCCACGCTCGAGAACGAACGGCAAATGCTTCTGAAGATGCTGGCCCAGGATCATCCTGCGGATGGTCTACAAAAGACTCCTGAGAAACCTTTCTACCGTTACGCACGAGCATACGGATTATCCGAAAGCGACTTCACCGGATCGTCTGAGCCGCACTTGCTTGACGACTCACATCCTTATATTCACGTCGATATGTCGCAGTGCATATTTTGCTACCGCTGTGTGCGTATTTGTGAAGAAGTGCAGGGTCAGTTCGTTTGGCAAATCGTCAATAGGGGCCACGAAACACGGATTGTTCCCGATTCAGGGACCACGTTGCGGGAGAGCTCATGCGTGAGTTGCGGCGCTTGTGTGGATACCTGCCCAAGCGGAGCTCTGGAAGACAAGTCACTTCTCACCTACGGAGTGCCGGCAAGCTGGACGAGAACGACGTGTCCCTATTGCGGCACCGGCTGCGAGATGGATGTTGGCACTAAGGAAAATCGTCTCGTCTCAATAAAGCCTCTACATGGTGCCGCTGTGAGTCGTGGTCATCTCTGCGTGAAAGGTCGCTATGCGTTCGATTTTGTCTCCGCTCCGGATCGGATCACGAAACCGATGGTTCGTAAAGGAGACGAGTGGCAGCAAGTAACGTGGGACGACGCGATCTCTTTTACCGCCGAATCCCTGCAACGTATTTCCGAAAAGTATGGACCAGATAGCATCGCGGTGCTCGGCTCCGCGCGCGGAACCAACGAGGAGAATTATCTCGCACAAAAATTCGCGCGCGTGGTAATCGGTACGAACAATGTCGATTGCTGCGCGCGCGTCTGCCATACGCCTACGGCCGCGGCGATGAAACTCATGCTCGGTACGGGCGCGGCGACAAATTCTTACAACGACATCGAGAAAGCCCGAACTATTCTCGTCTGTGGGGCGAATGCAACCGAGAACCACCCAATAGTCGGCGCACGAATCAAGCAAGCAGCTTTGAAGGGCGCGAACCTGATCATCATCGATCCCAGACGAATCGAGCTTACTCAGTACGCCGCGATTCACCTGCAGCCACGCCCCGGCACCAACATTCCGCTCCTAAACGCAATGGCTTGCACGATCGTTGAAGAGCAACTGTTTGACCGCCAGTTTACGACTGAACACGTGGCCGAGTGGGATGAGTTCTGCGACTTCATCAAACAGTTTTCTCCTGAGAACGTTGAGGCTGATTGCGGAGTCAAAGCAGATCTGATCCGAAAAGCCGCTCGACTCTACGCCAACGCCAAACCCTCAATGTGTTTTCATGGTTTGGGAGTGACCGAGCACACGCAGGGTACTGAAGGAGTCATGTGCCTGGTCAATCTTGCTCTCCTTACCGGAAACATTGGCAAGCCAGGCACTGGCATCAACCCACTTCGCGGCCAGAACAACGTTCAGGGAGCGGCCCACATGGGCTGTGATCCTGGCATTCTCACCGGCAGCGCCTCTTTGAATGATGCGCGACCACTGTTTGAGAGTATTTGGGGCGCATCAATTCCGCGGAAGCAGGGGCTAAACCTGCTCGAAATGATGGACTCTGCAACTACCGGCAAGCTGAAAGCGCTATGGGCCATCGGTTACGACATTGCCCTGACCAACGCTAATACCAGTGCAACTGAGCAGGCGTTGCGATCTCTGGAATTCATCATTGTCCAGGACATGTTTATGAATGAGACCGCTCGACAATTTGGATCCGTATTTCTGCCTGCGGCTTCCTCGTTTGAGAGAGACGGTACCTTTATGAACGCCGAACGCCGCATTCAACGCATCCGTAAGGCGATTGAACCCGTCGATCAATCAAGGCCTGACTGGGAAATCATTTGTGCGATTGCTAAGGCAATGGACAAAGGTGAGTTTTTCACCTATCACTCGGCGGAAGAGATTTGGAACGAAATTCGTTCCGTTTGGCCCGCCGGGCGTGGTATCACCTATGAACGACTGGATAGCGGTGGTTTGCAGTGGCCCTGTTCGGACGATAATCATTCCGGCACTGAGGTAATGCACACCGCGAGCTTTCCCGTTGGCAGAGCTGCGCTTCGTAGAGTTCCTTATCGTCCAACCGATGAAATTGTTGACGAAGAGTTTCCTTTTCTGCTGATTACCGGAAGAACTCTCTACCAGTTCAATGCTGGAACGATGACGATGCGTACAGCAAATGTGAAGCTCAGACCCATGGATCTGCTGGACATTTCTTCGGAGGATGCAAAGCGACTGGACCTGAACGACGGAGAGTGCGTTCGCATCCGTAGTCGGTACGGTGAAGCGGTACTGCCCATTCGTATTACATCAACGATAAAACCGGGAGAGTTCTTTGCGACGTTTCACACTGCTGAAGTATTTCTCAATCGCGTGACCAGTCCTCATCGAGACCGATACGTAAAAAGTCCGGAATACAAAGTTACCGCTGTAAAGATTGAAAGGGGATAATCACGTTTGCTGAGTCAGGTTAGGATGCCAACGGTCGGAAATCTGGAACAGTTCTGGAGCCTCGCTCCAGACGACCTAATGGCCCGACTGGGAACAGATCCCAGCGGGCTGACAAGGGTGGAGGCTAAAGGCAGGCTTCTCCGCTCTGGTCCAAATCGTCTACATACCAGCAAGCGCACCGATGTCTTAACCCTTCTGCTCGCACAATTCAAAAGCCCGCTGATTCTGATTCTGTTAGGCGCTGTAATTCTTTCCTTCTTCCTGGGGGAGACTGTCGATGCGGCAATCATCATCGCGATAGTTCTGTTAAGCAGCGTGCTTGGATTCTGGCAAGAAAAGCGCGCTACCGATGCGGTCAAAAGCCTCCTGGCAATTGTGAGAATTGAAGCCCGGGTCGTACGTGACGGAGTGGAGACCGACGTGCCCGCAGAGGACGTGGTGCCTGGCGACATTTGCGTGCTCAATGCCGGCGACATTGTTCCGGGTGATGCTGTAATTCTCGAATCCAAAGATCTATTTGTGCAGGAGGCAGCCTTAACTGGAGAAAGTTTTCCAGCAGAAAAGGAGCCGGGAAGAATCCTCAGCGAAGCGCCGCTCATGAAAAGGACGAATACACTGTTCCTGGGCACACACATAGTTAGCGGCAGTGCGCGAGCACTCGTTGTATTCACTGGATCGGCAACTGAATTTGGCAAAGTATCCGAGCGTTTGCGTTTGAAGCCGGCGGAAACGGAGTTTGAACACGGCGTCCGGCGCTTTGGCTATCTTCTCACCGAGGTAACCTTGATCCTCGTGATCGTAATCTTCGGCATTACGGTCTTTCTCGAGCGACCCGTAATCGATTCGTTTCTTTTTGCATTGGCAATTGCTGTCGGAATAATTCCCGAATTACTCCCGGCTATAATCAGCATCAACCTGGCAGTCGGCGCCGTGCACATGGCTCGCAGGAAGGTGATCGTCAAGCAACTGGCTTCGATCGAAAATCTGGGTAGCATGAATGTCTTATGCGCCGATAAGACTGGAACCCTTACGGAGGGAACCGTAAAGCTCCAGGGAGCGTTGGACGCACAAGGCAGTCCGAACGAGAAAGCTCTTTTCTACGCCTTCCTGAATTCGTTTTATGAAACTGGCTTTACAAACCCAATTGACGAAGCGATTCGCACGCATGGCCAGTTTGATCTTTCCGGTTATCACAAGGTCGATGAGGTGCCTTACGACTTCCTGCGCAAGCGATTGAGCATTCTGGTTGTGAAGGATGAGGCGCACTTGATGATTACTAAAGGCGCCGTTAGCAATATTCTCGACGTTTGTTCGTCCGTTGAGTTGACGAGCGGCTGCCATGATATCGCTCAGTTCCGCGAAGGAATAGAGGGCCAATGCAAATCACTGGGTAATGATGGACTTCGTACTCTTGGGCTTGCGTATAAATGGTTAGGCAACGCTTCACAAATCGGCAAACAGGACGAAGCTGGGATGACATTTCTCGGTCTCCTTGTCTTCTTCGATCCGCCTAAAACAGGTGTAATTGAGGCGTTGGATGATCTAAGAAAGCTCGGCATAACTCTGAAGTTGATAACGGGGGACAACGTTCACATCGCCACCAGCGTGACGCGAAACGTATTGGGTTATGAGCCAAAGATTTTGACCGGCACTGAGGTCCACTTACTAAGTGATGATGCCTTGAGATCACGCGCCGGTGTAATTGATGTGTTCGCCGAAATCGAGCCCAGCCAGAAGGAGCGCATTATTCTCGCCCTTAGGAAATCCGGCAATACAGTTGGATTCCTCGGCGACGGTATCAACGACGCTTCGGCACTTCACGCATCTGACGTGGGAATTTCTGTGAACAGCGCTGTGGACGTGGCCAAAGAAGCCGCGACGATAGTGTTGCTCGAGAAAGACCTGGCCGTGTTGGCTGCAGGAGTTCGGGAAGGCAGAAAGACTTTTGCAAATACACTCAAATACATTTACATGACCACCAGCGCCAACTTCGGCAACATGTTCAGCATGGCCGGAGCAGCGTTGTTTCTCCCTTTTCTGCCGCTGCTTCCCAAACAGATCCTGCTGAACAACTTCCTCACCGACTTCCCGGCAATGGCCATCGCGACGGATCGCGTGGACCCGGAGCTGGTGGAAAGACCGAGACGTTGGAACATCAGATTTATTCGAGACTTCATGATCGTTTTTGGCGTCGTTAGCTCGATCTTCGACTTTCTCACATTTGCGGCGTTAGTGTTCATTCTCAAAGCCACGCCGGAAGTATTCAGAACTGGTTGGTTTGTCGAGTCGGTAATGACGGAGGTCCTTATCATTCTGGTAATGCGGACCTGGAAACCATTCTATACAAGCATGCCGAGCACTCTCTTGTTGTCAGCAATGATCATCGTGCTCCTCATTACACTCGCATTACCTTATAGTCCGCTAAGCGACCTGCTCGGTCTAACACCGCTGCCAATCTCATCACTTCTGCTTCTGGGAATCATCACAGTGCTCTACGCGGGCGCTTCTGAACTCACAAAGAAATTGTTTCATTCGCGAGCTTTCATCAGCGAAATCTAACGGGGCAGAGTTAAGCGGCTTATCATGATCTGTTCGCGCGCATTTCATCAAGCATCTGCTGAATACGTTGCTTCAGCGTGGCCGTCACTTTTTTATAGGCCACCTCTTTATCAGTCTCACCTGAAACGACGCTTTGCATATCAATCGGTTCGCCGAAACGTATCTTTACCTTTGCCAGGCGGAAACGCCAGGATTTGCGCGGCCAAATGCGATAAGCTCCATCCAACGCTACCGGCACTATCGGAAGATTCAACTCAGTAGCGAGAATCGCCGCCCCTTTTCTAAACTCATATAACTGACCATCAAACGAGCGCTGCCCTTCCGGATAAATATTGAGTATCTTCCCGGCGCGAAGACCGGCGGCGCCGGCACGCATCGCGCGCATCAGTTGCACATCCGGGTCAATTGGTACGACATTTATCAGCCGCGCCACCCAGGCCATGAAGACACTCGTAAAGTACATGCTTGCGCCCACCTGAAAAATGTTTTGCAGTACGCGTCGCGGGTACGTAGAACACACAAGGAATGGATCCAGGTAGCTCTGGTGGTTCGGGCAAATCAAATACGGCGGTTTGACATGATCGAGAACCTCCCTGCCTCGCACCTCCATGCGAAACAACAGGTGCGCTCCGATCCGAATGATTCGCAACACCACGTAAGCAAATAGCACTACTGCTGTTTTGCGTTTTAGAAGGTGCTCGACATCAGGCAGCGTCTCAGCCGTTTGTGCCAGTTCTGTTTGCCAGCGAAACTCCGGGCCTACCGTTCCGCGTGATCGTGAGCCGCCATTCAGTCTTGACGTTGCAAGTTGGACCAACTCGCCGACTTTCTGAACGGTCGAGAGTTCCTGCGGGTCGAGTTCTATACCCAGTGTTTGTTCGACACTTGCAAAGCACTCAGTCCGCGCCAGAGAATCCAGTCCGAGATCGATCTCGAAATGCATGTATGGATGAATCAACTCGACATCACTGTTGTGCTGTTTCACTGCTGCGACCGTTGCTCGTCCCGCAACGGAATCCATCAACGCTAGCTCTGCCTCGCTGAATTGAACCGGTTTTGCCTCTGGTTTCTTCCCATTCCGCAGCTCCAGTTCTTCGAGCCGGCTTTTCACTTCGAACCGCTTTACTTTGCGAGTGGAGGTGCGCGGTAAGGGCTCAGCACGCAGAACAAAATCATGCACGCGCTGATATTCTGGCAGTTCCCTTCCGAGGTTCTCCAATTCCCAAACAACCCACTCACGCGCATTACCGATGTGTTGAGCTTTGAGATATTCAAAGTTTGGCACCACTACTCCACGCAGTTTTTCCGCTCTTTTGAATTGGCTTGATTCGTCTCTCACGCCGATGACGCAGACTTCGCTAACGAACGGTGATCGTTCGTAGTGGGCCTCGACATCTTCGGGGAAAACGTTTTTGCCAGAGGGTAATTTGATGACGTCTTTCTGGCGCCCGACGATATAGAGATGTCCTTGCTTATCAAATCGGCCCAGGTCACCGGAGCGAAACCAGCCATCACTGGTGAATACTTCGCTATTTGCTTCGGGATTTTGATAATAACCCGACATCACAATCGGCCCACGGATTAAAACTTCCCCGATCCCCTCTTCGTTAGGTTGATCGATCTTGACCTCAACTCCATTCAGCGGCGTGCCCACCGAGCCGATCTTGTTATCATCGAAGCGCGTGACCGTGGCGGCTCCGCTGGTCTCCGTCAGGCCATAACCCTGTAAAAGCGTGAAACCCAAACTGTGAAAATCCCTCGCGACGTCTTCATCGAAGCTTGCTCCAGCCGAAACCGCAAGTCTTAGTTTCCCACCAAAAGACTGGTGAATGGGTTTGAAAAGCCATCGACCTGCATTGAGGCCAAACCACTCCCGCAACCAGCCATTACCTGCCAGCATGATCTGAAACAGGGTTCTCAGTGGCCAGGACCGTGCCCGCACCGAGTCCCAGATCTTTTTGTGAAAGAGATACCAGAGTCGCGGCACGCCAACGAGCGCAGTCGCCCCACTTTCTCTTAAACCTCGTTCAATTCCAGCGCTACTTAACTCCGTGAGATAGACCACCCGCGCACCTACCGTGGTGGCGAGCCAAAGGTTCACGATTTGCGAATAGGCATGGAATAGCGGCAGAAGACTTACGACCACTTCCTGATCACTAATACGCATCACCTCCTCGACCTTGTCACTCTCCGCGTAAATGTTTCCATGCGTAAGCGGCACGGCCTTGGGAGCGCCAGTCGTACCTGACGTGTACATGAGAAGTGCGAGATCGTCTGCGCGCGCCGGTGGAGGAGCTTCATTAAATTCTTTCGGCGTTGGCGTTTCGGCCCAGTTTTCAAAACGGGCCAGGCCATCGGGCTGTGTCAGGGGACGCAAAGCAACTGCAGGTATGTTGCTGCCAATAAGCTCACAGGCAGCTCGAAACTTTTCTACCGACGCTGGTGAAACAAACGCGAGCTTCGCTTCGGAACCTTTGAGAAAAGCACCTAATGCCTGGATTGTTGCCGCCGGATCCATCGGGGTGACTACTGCACCGCGATAGATTATTCCCAGATAAGCAATGGCCCAATTGGGATGGTTTTCACCGATTAACGCGACCCGGTCACCAAAAGCAATCTTCTCCTGACTGAGGCGATAAGCAATACTGCGTATCCGGGCCAGCATTGAACCGAAGGTAATACTCTCCGCGCCGTCCGGCCCGATTACCATCATCGCAACCTTATCAGACCGAATACTTGCAGCCGCTACCACTCGTTGACAGAAGGTCTCGTTTTCTACTTGTTCGGTCACAATCCATCCATCAAGCTTACTGGTTGCCCGAACCACACTCACGGTCTTGAGTGCTTTCGGCCGGCTCGATGCGTCCTTTTACTTACGAAGGTATCATATCTCGCGCGGTCAAAAGCATTCGATCAGTCGCGGTCTGCTATTGGCCGGATTGCTTCTGTTGCGGCGTCCTGACGACCTCGACCGAGCACTTCGCATGATGGACCACGGCATTCGATACTGAACCGAGCAATAGTCGATTCCACACACCTAACCCGCGTGAACCCATAATGATGAGATCGGCTCCCCAACTTTCCGCCTCGTCAACAATCACTTGTGCAGGTGCACCTTGAATAATTTCACTGCTGATCTTTAACGTCTTGTCTGAGACTGTTTTCAGTTTGAGCAGTGTGCTATCCAAAACGGCCTGGCCCGCTTGACGAACCGCCATCTCCAGGTTTTCGAAGTAGTCAGGCGATATGGCCCACGGTTCCATTCCCACTGCCGCGGGAATTTCAACGGCAGTAATAACTTTGACTTCAGTTTGAGGTGGCCACGGTCGCTTTGCGAGTTCCTGCGCTGCTGCATCGCTCCAAACCGAACCGTCAACTGCCAATAAGATTTTCATTTTTCGATACTCCTTCGCTTTCCGCCTGCGACCGGTAAGACAAAGAACCAAGACGCGCCGATCGCATCTTTGCGTTTCGCCTATTGGACTGCAGGAACTATGCCAGCCTTTTTGCGGAGACTGCGCTCTGCAAAGCTTTCCGGGGTTAGAAAAGCCGCAGTTTCCGCAGGTTTTAGGATTTTTCTGCCTCGTTGAGGGTTGTGGACTCCTTGCAATTAGTCATTGTGGAAAGTCGCCTTGGGTTGCGAAAAAAACCACAGCTCAACTGCAGTCACGAAAAAATATTCATGCTTGTTCTCTGAGTTCGCGTGCAACCTGTCGCGGGCACATGCATTGCGACATCATTAACGATTTGGAGATCGCATTGGAGCAGATTTGATGACGACAGTTCTCAGCAAGGTGCAAGCTAATCATTGCCCAGCGGAATTAATCGAAAGAAGAGACGTATCACAGAATCTCGCGATACTCCGTTTTCGGGTTGCGGAACGCCTCTCCTTCACTGCGGGTCAGTATGCAACTATTGGCATCGCCATTGATGGCGATCTGGTCGAACGTCCTTACTCGATCGTGTCGTCGCCTGATGAATCATTCCTCGAGTTCTTTATTGAATTAGTGCCAGGCGGCAACATTACGCCAAAGTTATGGGAGTTGAAGCCGGGATCCGCCATTTTGGTCCGACGACGCATTGTGGGCCAATTTACTTTGGACACCGGCGTCACGCACCACTTGATGCTCGCTACCGTCACAGGCGTCGCGCCGTTTGTCAGCATCCTGAGAAGTCAACAAATTCATCGAGAGCGTGGAGCGACCTCCAACCATCAATTTGTCGTGATTCATGGTGCAAGCCGGTCTGCCGATTTTGGTACCTATCGCAGCGAGCTCGAAGCGTTGTCACGCGCAGGATGGCTGACGTACATACCAACCGTCAGCAGGCCGTGGGCAGAACCGAGTTGGAATGGCGAAACCGGTCGAATCGAAGACATTATGCGCAAGCATGCCGACCGGCTTGGTTTTGATCATAGTAACTCAGTTGCGTACGCGTGTGGTCACCCGCAGATGGTTGCGAATGTCAAAGCGATACTGGCGCGCGCTCGGTTTAGTAAAGACCAAATCAAAGAAGAGAAGTACTTTAGCCTTGACGCCACCGATCAATGATCAGGGGTTTTGTGGTATGAGTGTCGCCGCCAACGTGATATCCGGCTATCCGCAGAATCACCCCTCGTCCTACGCGCGATGAAAGGCGTTGTACTTTTCACCAGTATCGAGCAAAAGCCAGTGCAGCAGAAACAGGAAACCAGGGGAGGCAAACGCTATGAATGCCCAGCCTCCAATGTGGTTCCTCAGGAGATAGCCATAGACCAGATAGAAAGCCAGCAGACTCAAGAGCGTAAGCGCCGAACCCAAGCCCTCTTTCCACCAGGCGACGATCATTCCGATCATGACGCCGGTTGGAAAGAAAAGAAGCCCGACCCACTCGTTGGGTGAAATCTCAGATGGCTGAAAAGCCTCTTCCATGAAAAGCAAGATCAATAAGGTTATGCTGGCAATACTTCCGACTCTCGCTAACAATTCGATCACGGCCAGCGGCAAACCCGAATCAATTCTCCTGGTAGTCATAACGCCTCCTCTCGTGGCGATCGTTGTCCAGATGGACAACCGTTAGCTACGGTTCTTTTCAGCAAGGAACATGCCTGGATCTCTTCGTACTTGCCATCGGCGACTGCACTTCGCCGCCGGAAGTTGCTCTTAATCATTTACCTGAATCCAGACGGGCTTTGCCGCAAAAATCCGAATCATTCTTGGATCGGGTCAGGTACAGGGAGCGGTAGCGACCTGGTCAACCATGGAACTCAAGATCGTTAGGAAATATCGCATGCTGATCACTGACCAGGTCGCTACCGCTCCCTGTACTGACCCGATCCAAGTGCGATTCCTAGTTTTGAGGCAAAGCTATCCAGACGCGAGAATTCTCAAGTAGACCTAAATTCCTGAGTCCAGGCGGAGAGGAACTATAAAAATAATCGCTCCAGAGGGCAGTTGATCGGAACGACACAGGGATCCGGTATCAACGCAACTCGTAACATCCTAAGAGCGCAATTATCACGTGGCGCTTCAGCCGCTCGAAGTTGTGGACTTTCCCGCATCCGGTGCGCAATGTTCCTCATAACCACTCACGGGAATTCATAATCTTCAGCAAATACTCATCAGTCCAGTGGCATGTTCTTTGCGCTTTCCGCCGTGGGAATTGTTAATTGCCAACCGTCGAAATGACGGAAAGCTAGCAATTTGTTAATCAGGACAGGAAAGAAATGGGAGGTTAAGGCCATGGCAACGGATGAGCGCGATATTCTCGAACTCCTGAAAGATGAGTTGAACTTCATTGAGCAGGGAGGATACGGACGGTCCGTTCGTACGCCGTGGCAAAGCAAATCTACCTTTCAGGATTCCCTCTCCTGTATTAACTACGGTTACCCATATCGCGCTCACCCGTGCAATGAGTGCCACCTGCTCGATTTTGTCAGCCCAGAACACCGGACCGAGGAAGTGCCCTGCCACTTCATTCCTTTAAACACTGATGGTGAAACCATCGAGGATTTGGAGCTCCAGGACAACCAGGCAAAGCTCGAGCGAGAAGTTAGCAAGTGGCTTCGTGCCAAGATCAAACAGATCGAGGAGGAGCGCAGCGAACACGCAAGCATTTGAGTCGGCGAAAGGAGTTAAAACATGGACACCGCAGTAGTAGGCTCATTGATAACCATCATTGCGATAGCTGCGGCTCTCTGGTTCGGCACGCGTTGGCTTGTTCGCTCCTCCTCCAGGTATCGAGGCCCACGAATCGTTACCTGTCCGGAAACTAAAAAGCCCACAATCGTTGAGGTTGACTCGCTACATGCATCGTTAACCTCAACTGTGGGCCTTCCCGATATTCGACTCAAAGACTGCTCGCGTTGGCCCATCAATAAACAATGCGGGCAAGAATGTTTGATGGATCTCGACGTAGCGCCCGATAGATGTCTAGTTAGCGGCGTGCTAATGCGTTGGTATCGCGACAAGAATTGCGTTTACTGCAGAAAAGCTTTTCCAGAACTTCATTGGGTGGACCATCGGCCAGCTCTCGTTGGTGCTGATGGAAACTTGCTGGGCTGGAATGCAGTTAATCTGGATCAGCTCCAGAACGTGCTTAAAACGCATTTCCCGGTTTGTTGGGACTGCTACATAGCGCAGGAATTTCGCGTGAACCATCCTGACTTGGTTGTTTTTCGACCCTGGCAGAACGACGTCTACGGAGGCGCAGACGGCTTGTCTGCGCCACGTTGAGATCCATGATCATACAGCTCTCGCGTGGGCCGAGTGCTGAGAGGAGGTAATCAATGACACCCGGGACTTTTATGAGCCCAAACAGGAACAGGAATTTTCTACCATTGGATCCGCTGCGGCTCTTTCAAACTAACCCAATGAGGTTTCTCGAGGATCCGTTCATCGCTTTCCGACCCCTTCTTTCTACGGAAGAAACCATGCCGTTTACAGCATGGACGCCCCTGTGCGACATCTATGAGACGGACAAAGAGCTCGTGCTCAAGATGGAACTGCCGGAAATGAAGAAGGAGGACGTCCACGTAACGGTTGAAAGCAACTTGTTGACGTTACGGGGAGAGCGTAAGTTTGACGAAACAATCGAGCGCGAGAATTTTCATCGCATCGAACGTCATTACGGTGAATTCCTTCGCACCTTCACTCTGCCGGCATTTGTCGATGGCAACAAGATCTTTGCCGAGTTCAAAGATGGCTTGTTGACTGTGACGCTACCGAAGAACACAGCGGCAATTCCAAAGCAGATCGAGGTAAAAGTGAAATAAGCCTAATCAGCCGCAATCAGGCACAAGAAGCACAAATGAATTGATGCTCCAACGTTGATTCGTTTGTGCTTTCTTGTTGGAGAAGTGGACTCAGATTTGCTCAGTTGATGAATGAGGGGGCGGCTTTCAACAAAATTGCGCAATGCTTCCCAAAAGCACTATCGCCACTGCGAAGGAATTCTCAGTACATGAGACAAAAGGTGACAATCGACGGTAACGAAGCAGCGGCTTACGTTGCTTATAAGACAAACGAAGTGATCGCCATCTACCCGATCACACCTTCATCTGCCATGGGTGAAGCGGCCGATGCCTGGTCCTCTGCTAATGAAAAGAACATCTGGGGCATGACACCACTCGTGCGCGAAATGCAATCCGAAGGTGGCGCTGCCGGCGTGGTCCACGGAAGTCTACAGACCGGATCGTTGACAACAACCTTCACAGCGAGTCAGGGACTGTTGCTGATGATCCCAAACATGTTCAAGATCGCCGGCGAATTAACCAGCACAGTCTTTCACATCGCGGCTCGGACGATAGCAACCCACGGCCTCTCGATTTTTGGCGACCACAGCGATGTCATGGCTGCGCGATCAGCAGGCTGGGCCATGTTGTTTGCCAACTCGGTCCAGGAGGTGATGGATTTCGCATTAATTTCTCAGGCAAGCACGTTAGAAGCTCGTGTTCCGTTCCTTCATGTTTTCGACGGCTTCCGCACTTCACACGAAGTCATGAAGATTACTAAGCTTTCGGATGAAGAAATCGTAGGCATGATGGACCAGAAACTGGTGCGGCAGCATCGCGCACGAGCACTCAGTCCCGATCGACCAGTAATGCGAGGAACTGCGCAAAACCCCGATGTTTTCTTTCAGTCTCGCGAGCGAGCCAACTCCTTCTATCTGGAGACCCCCGCGATTGTTGAGAAATCAATGGCGCGGTTCGCTGCACTCACAGGCCGGCACTACAAACTCTTTGAGTTCGTCGGAGATCCAAATGCCGAGCGAGTGTTGGTAATGATGGGCTCAGGCTGCGAAACCGCTGAAGAGACGGTGGACTCACTTTGTAAGAGCGGAGAAAGGGTTGGTTTACTAAAAGTCAGGCTTTACCGGCCATTCTCAGTTTCGCATTTTATCGATGCCCTGCCCGTTTCCACGAAAGCGATCGCAGTTCTTGACCGCACCAAAGAGCCGGGAAGCACTGGCGAACCCCTGTATCAGGACGTTGTGACTTCAATCTCCGAGACGGCCCGATTCAAACAGAACGTCACGATTATTGGGGGACGTTACGGGTTGTCGTCGAAAGAGTTTACGCCCGGAATGGTTAAAGGCGTCTTCGATGAGCTGAAGAAGCCTGAACCGAAGAACCATTTCTCAGTCGGCATAGACGACGACATCACTTTCAACAGTATTTCGTTTGACCAATCATTCAGCACTGAGCCCGACGATCAAATGCGCGCAGTCTTTTGGGGACTTGGCGCCGATGGAACAGTCAGTGCCAATAAGAACTCCATCAAGATTATCGGTGAAGAAACTGCAAACTACGCCCAGGGTTATTTTGTCTATGATTCCAAAAAGTCCGGCGCGATGACGATATCCCATCTGCGATTTGGCCCTCGTCCAATTAAGAGCACTTATCTAATTCGGCGTGCGAACTTCATCGCCGTACACCAGTTTTCTTTCTTTAGCCAGTACGACGTCCTTGACGCAGCGATCGAAGGCGGGACCTTGTTGATCAATAGTCCCTATGAAGAGTCTGAGGTCTGGGATCATTTGCCGAAGGCCGTGCAGAAAGTAATTATCGACAAGCGCCTGAAGGTCTATTCAATTGATGCCAGCGGCGTTGCCAGAAAGAGTCAACTTGGAAACCGGATCAATACAATCATGCAGACGTGTTTCTTCGCGCTGAGCAGTGTGCTATCACGCGATGAATCAATCACCAAGATCAAGGAGTTCATACGAAAAACCTACGGAAAACGAGGTGAGCCAGTCGTTCGGCAAAACTTTGCGGCGGTAGATGCAGCTCTTGCTCATCTGCGCGAAGTCGCCATTCCGGCAACGGTGAGCAGTAACATTGAACTCACATCCAAAGTAGCTCTTGACGCTCCCGACTTTGTCCGAAATGTGACTGCCGAAATCATCGCAGGTCGCGGCGATCGGCTACCGGTTAGTGCTTTTCCGGAAGATGGAACTTATCCAGTCGGTACTACGCGTTGGGAGAAGCGCAACATTGCCCAGGACGTACCGGTGTGGGAACCGGATCTGTGTATCGAGTGTGGCAAGTGCGTCATGGTTTGTCCGCATTCGACGATTCGCGCGAAAGTCTGCTCCGCAAGTGATCTCACTGACGCGCCGGCCGGATTCAAACACATACCAGCAAAGTGGCGAGAGTTCCCCGATAAGTTGTACACGATTCAAGTGGCTGTCGAGGATTGCACTGGCTGCCGGCTCTGCGTCGAAGTCTGTCCCGCAAAAGACAAGAGCAACGTGTCGCGCAAGGCGCTCAACATGCAGCCGCAATTGCCGTTACGTGACAGTGAACGAGTTAATTGGGACTACTTTTTGAAGCTGCCCGATCTGCACAAGAACGGATTGATTGCATTCAACTCCGTCAAGAACGTGCAACTGTTACAACCGTTGTTCGAGTTCTCAGGCGCCTGCGCCGGTTGTGGGGAAACACCTTACATCAAACTGCTGACTCAACTCTTCGGCGACCGTGCGATCATCGCAAATGCCACTGGTTGCTCGAGCATTTACGGCGGCAACTTGCCGACAACGCCTTACACCAAAAACGATGATGGGCGCGGCCCGGCGTGGAGCAACTCCCTCTTCGAAGACAACGCCGAATTCGGCCTGGGTATGCGACTAGCTCTGGATCATCAGAACGCCTATGCAAAAAGTCTCGTTGATCTGCTGCGGGATCGTATTGGAGAGTCGCTGGCGGAAAGTCTTCTCAATACTGCCCAGTCCACGAACGAAGGCATTAACATTCAACGAGAATTAGTTGCGGCATTAAAGGCCAGGATCAAGTCTATCAATGGCGAGGAAACGCGTGACCTTCTTAGCCTGGCTGACTCACTTGTCGAGAAAAGTGTTTGGATTGTTGGTGGCGATGGATGGGCCTACGACATTGGCTATGGCGGCTTGGACCATGTGCTTGCCAGCGGTCAAAACGTCAACATCCTTGTACTTGACACCGAGGTCTATTCAAATACCGGAGGCCAGGCGTCAAAGGCCACACCGCTCGGTGCGGTGGCGAAGTTTGCGACCGGCGGAAAGGCGAGCGCGAAAAAAGATCTGGGCATGACAGCGATTCGCTATGGCAATGTGTACACAGCCCAGGTGGCGATGGGCGCAAACGATACGCATGCAATAAAAGTATTTCTCGAGGCAGAAGCACATCCTGGACCTTCGCTGATTATTGCCTACAGTCAGTGCATTGCTCACGGCATCGACATGGCAAAGGGAATGCACCAACAAAAGCTGGCTGTGGATTCAGGTTATTGGCCTCTGTATCGCTACAACCCGCGACTAGTTGAGGAAAACAAGAACCCTTTCCAACTCGATTCGAGTGATCCAAAGATTCCACTTCAGGACTATATCTACACCGAAGGGCGCTATCGCATGCTGCAGCAGAGCGAACCGGCCGTGGCCAAGTTCCTTCTGGGCCAGGCGCAGAAGGCAGTTTCGAGGCGATGGCAACAGTACAAAAATCTTTCCGAGCAACCTGTGTAATCTGTGAAGGAAGAGAGTCGCCATGAACCTGACAACTAACTACCTTGGCTTGCTTTTGAAGAACCCGATCGTGGTCTCTTCGTCGCCACTCTCACACAATGTCGCCAGTATCCGTCGCCTTGAAGAAGCCGGAGCTGCAGCAGTTGTCATGTATTCACTGTTTGAAGAACAGATTGGTTTTGATAGCTATTACATTGATTATCATTTAACTCAGGGTGCCGACAGCTACGCAGAGTCGATCAGCTATTTTCCTGATATGCAAAGCTACAATATTGGTCCTGACGAATACCTGAATCTAATTCGCCGAGCCAAGGAAGCCGTCGATATTCCGATCATCGGTAGTCTGAATGGGGCTTCTGTTGGTGGATGGACGGATTACGCGGCGTTAATTGAAGAGGCTGGCGCTGATGCTCTGGAGCTCAATATTTATTACCTTCCGACCAACACCGAGATCTCCGGTCTCGAGGTCGAACGACTCTATTTGGACATTCTCTCAGCCGTAAGAGAGGTTGTGTCGATTCCCGTGACGGTGAAACTCAGTCCGTTCTTTAGTTCCACCGCGAACATGGCAAGTCGCTTGGCAGATCACGGGGCTGACGGGCTGGTTCTTTTCAATCGCTTCTATCAACCCGACTTCGATTTGGAAAACCTTGAAGTAGCACCTCGCCTGGTCCTGAGTAATTCAGACGACCTGCGTTTGCCATTGCGTTGGGTGGCAATTTTGTACGGCCGGTTGAGTGTCGATCTTGCAATAACAAGCGGCATTCACACCTCGCACGACGTCATTAAAGGTTTAATGGCCGGTGCTAAAGTTACGATGATGGCCTCAGAGTTACTTCAGAAAGGAATTCGCCGGATAGGCCAAGTGCTCAATGAACTCACGACCTGGCTGAACGAGCATGAATACGAAAGCGTCATGCAGATGATTGGTGCGATGAGTCAAAAGCACTGCGCTGAGCCCGCCGCCTTTGAAAGGGCAAATTACATGAAGATGCTGCAGTCGTTTCGCCCGATCAACTAAGCCTCACTGACGGGCTTCGCCTTCGATGACAAAGAAACCAGTCTCGCCACCACCTGATGTGACGTTGACCACCGGCGAATCTGACAAGCGCACCATTGCACCCTCGACGCGTCGTTCGAATAGAAACGGGTTCGTATCAACGTACATCGGCTGCAAGGCCCAACTGCGTTCGCCGAAGATTGGGAAAACCTCCGTTCGCAGTTCTACCTTTTCCTGCACCACGTAGTCGCCGGCTAGCGCTTCCGACAGGGCGGCGTCCCACTCCGATGAGGACAAGCGGTCGCCCAACGCGATGCCGCGACCGCCGTAGTCGTCGTTGGGCTTCAAGACGAACTGCGGCCGGTGCTTTCGAACATGTTCAATCAGATCCACTTCGCGCGCTCCGTGCTGCGTCTTTCGCTGGATGAGACGTCTCGTCCAAGGCACTGTGCGCCGGATGACCTCCCTCTCACGTGCAGTGAACCAGCCTGCGTTTGCTTCGTCAGTCAGTAATTCAAATGCCGCTTTCTTATGGACCATCTTGCAACGAAAGGAATTCACAAGGCAGACATCGCCCGCGAGGTACGCGCGTATGAGCGGATGAGAATCATCGCAGGCAGTAAGTAATTCGTTGATGATGACACGCTTGTAGACAAGGTCGATGGGGAAGGAGCCACAACGTAGTCTTCCATTCTCGTAGGTAAGTTGTTCCGGTGCGCAAATGAGTGCCGGGATACCTTGACTGGCGAAAAACTCTTCCAACAGGACAAATTCGTGGGCAGTCGGTAGGCCTTTCCAATCAAGTATGGCGATATTCGGCGCGCCCGCGCCGCCCCACTCGCGGAAGCTGTTGAGCAGCGCTTTGAGCAGGTGTTTCTCTGGCGAGAACTGCCGCAGTTGATAGCGCTTCGACATGTCTCGCATTGCGCCAACTTCGAGAAGAATCTCGTTGAGACCCGTTTGGTCCATCAGACTGGAAGGGTTTTCCGCGTTGTATTCGACGAACTTCACCTCGTGGCCGTGAACGAAAGCATCGAGCCGCGAGGTCACTGTTGAGGCCGAATGCTTCGGCTCAACAAGCGCTAGTTTGATCTCGCGTTCTGTGAGTCCCACAGTTTCCATCCGAGATGGCTCACTCAGAAGCGCCGAGGCTATTCTTTCAAAGGCTCCAGCGAGGACCTCAGATGAGTGGGCCAGGATGGCGTACTGGGTTCGGGTGAGCAAATGTGGTCGAAGTGCAACGCCGATTTCACGAGCGCCGTATTGCAACCGCCGCGTCCGCATCATTGTTTTAAGGCGCGCGAAGAACTCCGCCGTCAGACCGTCATCTCTCGCGAGAGACGTGTGATATTCGGCAATCAGCGTCTTGCGCATGGCTGTATGATCTTGGTGTCGGATTGAGAATCGCGCGACGACGGGGGAACATCTAAAAAGCAGTATGCCTTAGCAAAACATAGTGCGGTCTCCACATCTTATCTCTTACGTTTCGCTCCAATTCATCGAGGCTGGTTTTTTCTGTCAGCCCGGATTGCTGTGCTTCGACACCAACGGCTACGGCCACTTTGCGCGAGATTTCGCGGACACTTTCCAGCGGTGGATACAGCGGCGCGTCCGTGTCATTCAACGCCGGAGAAAACTCGCTCAGCACACGCGCAGCCGCAGAGAACATCGCGTCTGTTACCCGTTCTGCACCTGACGCAATCACGCCCAACCCGACTCCGGGAAATATGAACACGTTGTTGCACTGACCGACCTTAATCAATCGCCCCGCATGAGTGGTTGGCGGAAACGGACTGCCCGTTGCGATTAAGGCGCGCCCATCCGTCCATTGAAGGAGTTCCGATGGCGTAGCCTCACTCTTGGAGGTTGGATTTGAAAGCGGAAAGATCACCGGACGCTCGACGTGCTTAGCCATCTCACGAACAATGTCCTCACTGAAAGCCCCGCGCTGACCAGATGTGCCGATCAGAATCGTGGGGTGAACGTTCCTTACCACTTCGAAAAAACTGAAGCCCGCAGGATCAATCGAACCTATTCGTTCTGTTGGCTGCGCGTATCGACGTTTCGAGTCCTCCAGATTAGTGCGTCCGGTGTGAACCAGGCCCTTGCTGTCAACTAGCCACAGCTTCTGTTTGGCATCATGCTCGGAATATCCTTCTTGAAGCATTGCCGCGATAAGCTGATCACAAATCCCAATTGCGGACGAGCCGGCTCCCAGAATGAGGATTCGTTGTTCGCTAAGTTTTGAGTGGAGCAGTTTCATCGCCGCCAGGAGTCCAGCGACCGTTACTGCGCCGGTTCCCTGAATATCGTCGTTGAAAGTACAAAGACGATCACGGTAGCGCTCGAGCAATCGCGCGGCATTGTGCTTTGAAAAGTCTTCCCACTGAAGCAACACCCGAGGAAACTTTTGCTTCACTCCTTTGACAAACGCTTCAATAAAGTCGTCGTACTCCTGTCCTCGCACGCGTGGGTGCCGCCAACCCAAATACAATGGGTCGTCCAGTAGTTCGCGATTATCAGTTCCGACATCCAGCATGATAGGCAGAGTCGCGGCCGGATGAATTCCTGCGCAGAGAGAGTAAAGTGAGAGTTTACCGATCGGGATACCCATGCCTCCCACTCCCAGGTCTCCCAACCCGAGGATCCGCTCGCCATCAGTCACGACGATGACTTCAACTCGTTTTGAAGGAGCGTTGTCGAGCAGCACAGGAATTTCATCACGGTTAGGATACGAGATGTACAGGCCGCGAGGCCTGCGAAACACATGGCTGTATTGCCGGCAGCCTTCGCCCACTGTCGGCGTATAGATGATGGGCATCATTTCACTGATGTGTTCCAGCAAGAGACGATAAAAGAGTGTCTCGTTGCGGTCCTGCAGGGCCGTCAGGAACACATATCTTTCGAGATCAGTCTCTTTGCGGCGATAGTTCTCGTAGGTACGGGCGAGTTGCTCTTCAACAGTGGAAGAATGCAGTGGAAGCAGTCCCAAAAGGTGGAACTCACGTCGCTCTTCCTGGGAAAACGCGCTGCCCTTGTTGAGTAACGGGTTATCCAGGAGAAGTTGCCCAGTGAGACAAGTTTCGATTGGAGCCTCGCTTTGATTTGTGACAACAGAACTCATCAGTGTCACGCTCTGTTTGGAGCGGCCTCTTACAGTACCTCAGTTAATCACTCGCCGAGAATGGGTGCTCACTTCATGGTTCCAATGGTGATCGTGACAACGGGCACCACAGAAGCACTCTTGTTGTACGACACCCAGAAGCGCTCCGAGTCGTAGCGCACCATCCTGAACAAAGATCCGTCAGGTCTCTGCAGAAGGCCCTCGCCGACCACGCTTTTGTAATCAGGCGCGCCAACGCCACCCGTGTAATCGGTGGAAATAGTCATGACCTTTTGCGCGTTGTAAACGATCTGCGCCGTTTCATTCGCTGAGAAGATATAAAAATCCTGTTCATCGCTCTTCATCGCCGGCTCGCCAAGTTTCGCTCTCACTTCCGCCGCCGTCATGCCGAGACGCACACCGCGATACTCGCTGTAAAGCGGCTGCGGGACTTCTGAATATCCCCTCGCAAATTTCATTGCCTCAGTTTTGGTTTGTCCAGTTGCAATGGCGCCCAATAACAGAAGCAAAATTACGCCAATCACAAAGAAAACCAGTTCAACGGTCCGGATTTTGAATTTTTCTATGTTGTATTTCATTTCAATCACCTCCTCCGAGGGTCTTGAGCAATCATCTCTGTGTTTCTTCCAAAGCTCTTGCCGACGGCCCAAACCTGTCCACCCGCGCGCATCTGCAGAACAATTTCATCGAGCGGTCTTCGCGGCGGGCCAAATATGACATGGCCCATGCGGGCGTCGAATGTTCCATAATGGCAGGGACATTTAAGACATCGTCGCGGAGCATCGAATTCCACTGAACACCCCGCGTGAGAGCATCTGCGGCTGTACGCCCTGTACTCGCCCTCGTTTGAGCGCAGCAGCACAGCCGGATCATTTCTGGTTGGATAGTTGAAGTAGAGGCCTGATCCCGATAGGAGCGTCTCGGCTCCTTCGATCTTCCTCGGCGGATAGGCAACCATTGAGTCTTGCGCGGCCATGACTTTAGTTACAGTGGACGGGGCCAGGACCAACGCGGACGAAGTCAACAGGAGATCAGTGCAGAAAGCGCGCCGAGTGGCGTGTGATAGTTTGTTTGCGTCATCCGCAGATGAATCCATTTTGAGTCGCTCCCCTCGCCTGACACTTCCTGTGCCTTGGCCCAAATAGAAGCCATCCCCAATGGGCGCAATGTACGTGCCGAGCAGTATTCGACGAATCTGACAGGGAAAAGAAGGTAAGAAGGAGATGATTGGGGAAAGTTCACCAATCAAAGCGCGAAAGCCCGCAATGGTTAAAGAAACACTCTGAATTACAGAGATGTACCGAGTGGCTGAGCAGATCTACTTGCGGACTGTTTAGTCACTGCCCGGGCCAATCCTGTCTCGAGTGAGCGCACGATTAATCCAGCACCACAATTCACATTCATCAATCAGCGTTTGAGAAAAGTTCCCCAGCCGGTTGGGCAAAGCGCGCATTGTGGAGACAAATTTCCAAGCAAATTCGACGCTTTTTGGCTGGCACAATCATTGCGGAAATCGTACCAGAAGTTCGCGCCTTGTTCTTTAGGCACGTCTCATTGAGCAAGTGCGCGTGCCATTTAATGTGGGTGGTTCAGTTTATCGAAACTGCCGCAGACAGGAGATTAGTCATGAAAAGTGTAGCATTCTTTGTGATAGTGCTTGGCGCTTTGATAATCGGCTCTGTTTCATGGGAGACCAAGGCATCGAACACAGTCCGCAAGCAAAGTGCAGTAACTAACTTCGATCGAGCTGTGGTTCTCCATGGCGTAACCCTGAAAGGTGAATATCTGTTCGTACACGATGACGCAGCAATGCAACGCGGTGAGGCCTGCACGTACGTGTATGAAGGCAATGCTCCGATTCCCAAGAAGCTGGTCGTTTCCTTTCACTGCGTTCCGGTCGAACGCGTGAAGGCGAAACACTTTATAGTTCGATCAGTCGAGACTTCACCGGGCATCACTGAACTGCAAGAGTTTCAGTTTGCAGGAGACACTGAGGGGCATGCTGTACCGACTTCGATAGATCACCATCTGAATGTAAAGAGATAGCTGTTGCTGCCGGCGATTTTGACAGGATTTACAGCACTTGCGGGATGACTCGGAGCGGCGATTCCGCGATGCATTGTGTGTTTGCTTATCTTGGCAATTCTGTACATCCTGTCGATTGCCAACTGCGAAATAGCGTCCAACATTAAATGCGAGGCTAAGTGCGAATCGACGGCACCGCCGCCAAATAGTCCCGACGCTTTAATGTCGGACGATGGCGTCCGAATCGTTACCACCTATTCCGAAATAGCATTGCGAAAATGCTTCCAACAGTTTTGTTGAAAAAAGGCTGCCGTTACCGGCAGCCTCTAGAAGCCTAGCTGAAGACTCAGCCAGGGCCAAAATGGATCGAAGTTAGAATATAAACTTCGTGCGAAGTGTGACAGTTCTTCCTCCATACACGCCAAAGTCATAGTTTAGGAAGAAAGGGTTAGCACTCGGAAGCACAAATGACCTGGCGCCGGATCCGATACCAGCAATTGTGCGGGGCCTCTGATTGAAGACGTCATGGACTTCCGCACCGAACTGAAAGTTGAATCTACCTTCACCACCGAAACGGGTATTTTTGAGGAAAACCATGTCAGTGCTGTTCCAAGCCTTCGTGCGGAATGCGTTTCTAGGAGCAGTTCCCGCTCCGCCGTTGGCCAGTTCTTTTGCGAAGAAGCCGGTTTGCACCCAGCCGGCATTTGGATTCACCGCCAGATATGCTCGAACGTTCCTATTCGGTGAGCTTCCCAGTGGGACCTGAGTTACAACTCCATTAACCAGCGTCAGCCCCACAACCTGGGTTCCGATGTTACGATCACCGCTTGGATTTAAGATCGCACGGTCGCCTGCATTGTCTCCGTTTCGATTAGAATCAACACCGGATTGAATATCGACCAACTGACCTGACTGGGCTTGGAAGATACCAGTTAGTTCCCATCCGCCGACAACAGCATTAAGGAAAGAGTTGTGACTCTTAAATGGTACTTCGTAAATCCCGGACGCTACGAAACGGTGTGGAATATCAGCGATTGATCGAGACCAATCGTTTGAAAGATCGAGTCCCTTTCCAAAGAACTCACCTGCGTCCTGCGAGCGCCGCGGGTTGAGAGAACTCGTAAATAACTCGTTGAATGAGTTATCCCAAGTGCGGCTCCACGTGTAAGCCGCGGTACCAGCAAAGTGACTGGAAAGGCGCCGATTAACGCTGAAAGAAACGCCGTCATAGCGCGATTTGCCTACCGGCGGGTCGCTAGTCAGGACTCCAGCAAACTGAGGAAGCTGTCTCGGGGCTATGGTCGCCCCCTTAAGCACCGGATCGCCGGCTACTACCGTATCTATGGTAGGAAGAGCCCCAAGTGCTGCAGCGGTAGGAACCGCGAACAGCGTTGGAATGACCATCGCGCCATCGGCAACAGTTTGAGAGTTAGTCTGAACCTGAACAAACAAGTCCTTACCATTGGTCCGCAGGTAACGAATCTCGAGAGCCGTTGATCTGTTAAGCTGGCGCTGAAATGACACCGAGAAGGCGTCAGCATATGGACTGACGTGATCTAAAATGAGCGAGCCGGTTACGGCCCGAATATTCGCCGCGGAATCATTAAAAACATACGGAGCATTGCTCGCTCCGCCATTTTGAAGGAACGCCGTGGCAGGTCCTGCGCCTACCAGTTCGCCCTGTAGCGCAGCCGGGGGGCCGGCGCTTACCAGGTTCGAAAAGGCTATGGCAAAAGTTCTGGCAAAGTTTGCCCTGATAGAGCTTTCACCGTCCTTACCAAAGAGGAAGCCGCCGATTCCGCCCGTGAAAGATGGCGCCCATGCAAAACCTAGACGCGGAGCAAAGTTATTCCTATCCGCTTTGGGTACACGAAACTCAATCACGCCCGGAATATTTCCATTTGCAGATTTTGCCTGAAGCTTTTCAACCTCGTAAATGCTCTGGTAATCGTAGCGAACGCCCAAATTCAGTGTCAGGTTGTGAGTTACTTTCCAGTCATCCTGTGCAAAGCCGCCGTACTGATGCGAGCCGAGCGGCTGAATCGGGTCACCAATCCCTTTGTGATTGAAATCAACGGGTTTGAGGTCCTGGAAAAAATCACCCAGGTCCGAATATTCATATTCGCCGGCATGTCGGGGGAGGAAAAAGATCTGGTTTGGGCGGTTGATGTACTCGGCCCCGAATTTAAATGCATGTTTCCCGGCGATCCATGTTAGCGAGTCGTAATACTGGAACGTCTTTTTGGTGTCAGTTTGCTGATCTGCCGGCCCAAGGGCAATTCCAAACGCGTCGAGATCAAGTGTCGGAAAATTAAACTGGCTCTGATCATGCAGCTGATTGAATAAGGTAGCACTCTTGATGTAACCGAAACGGAAATCATTAACCATTCTCGGGCTAAGATTCCCGATCCAGTTTGCGGAGAACGACCTCTGCTGCTGGCTCGTATCCGAGGCAAAGAGGGGGACGAGTACCCCATCCGCCGAACTGTAGTTGTACCAATAGTATCTGAAGCGGAGCTGATTCTTCGCGTTCACGTTCGCGTCAACGTTGAACTGATAAGACTTCGTAGCATTAGTATTGGGAAGTACGGCATTCACGGTGCCCAGATCGATCCCGCAGGTACCGAGAATTGGACCGGTGCCGTTTACCGGATCGCAGTTATCAAATTCCTTTGAAGAGGCCAAAGGCATCGACTGATTTACCAGGCCGATCACGAAAGGGCTTACGCCCGGAAGCGCGGCAATTTTTGCAAGACCTGCAGAGGTCGGAGCGATGTAGCCCGAGGAACCTCCTTCTCCGTCGAAAGTTGTCTTTTGGTACGCGAAGAAGAAGAAAAGATGATCCTTTCCCGAAGAGACCGCAGGACCACCTTCACCAAAATGCGGGAATGGAAGCGGCCCGCCTACCGTGCCACCGTATCGATTTTGTTTCAGGCGGCGTTTAGTAGTGCCGTCCTCATCTGTTGCCCGCGCGTTAAACCTCTCTCTGTCGAAGTATCCGAAGACGCTGCCGTGATAACTGTTAGTACCTGACTTCGTGATCGTATTGAACAGACCTGCTCCTCCGGAGCTGAATTCCGCATTAAAGTTATTTTGCAGGAATGAGAATTCGCTTACGGTATCCGGGATGACTCCGCGAACGCTGCCGCTAACACCGACATCGTTATTATCAACCCCGTCTATAGAGAAACTATTAGATCGCTGGCGCAATCCACCGGTTATTGCACCTTCCCCAGAAACTCCGATCGGAGGCGAGGTTACATTCGGAGCGAGAAGGGCCAGGTTGTTCGGATTTTGATTGACAGGCAAATCCTGGAATTGCCGCTGCTGAAATGTCGTTCCAACTTGGGAGGTATCCGTCTGGACGATATTTTCGATCCCACTGGTAATGTTAACGACGGCAGTGCTCGCGGTGATCGTGAGCGCTACGTCGGCCGTCACTGTTTGGTTAAGTGAAACGAGGACTTGGCCAGTCGACTCGGTGAAACCAGTAGCCGTAACCGTCATCGTATACGTTCCGGTAGGCACGTTAGTAAATTGATAAGATCCCGCACCCGTGGTTTGGGTGGTAAAGTCTAGTCCACGAGATTTGTCCTTAAGTGAAACGGTGGCACCGACCACAGCAGAGCCGTCGGGATCAAGGACGGTTCCTGTCACGGCTCCACCGGTTACCTGGGCCGCTATAGCACTCGCGAAAGCCACCAGCGCAGCCATTGCGATGAGCAGGGATTTAATTCTTAGTGGATTCATGTAAGTTTCCTCTTATATTGGGAAAAATTCACTTCAAAGTGAGGCTTACCACAATCAGGCGTGAAAATCTGCCCTTTGTAATTAACAATCGCCCCAACCTGAAAACTTGCCGATTGCTAAATGAAGAGGAAGTGTATCCGAATATTTGAGGCTTTGTCCAGAAATTCGTAGCCGTTCCCCCGCTTGCCTCGACGTACCATTCCGACAAGTTCCTCACGCGTAATACTCTTCATCAAGACTCCGGATGGAATGAAATACTGCAGCAGACAGGCGGGCGACTGAATGAGATCGTGCGCCTGCGCCTCGATCAATTTTATTGGAATAAAGGTTTCGTTCGACTGGAAGCCCCACAAAGACTGAGAACGAGCGCGACATCCCCTGTGGGGCAGCATCCATGAGATTGTGCAGGCCCGTATCCGCGACGGTCTCACGAGCGACCGCTATTTGTTCGCACGAGCTACGACGCCTACTTACGATAACGCAATAGCGCGGGCGTGTCGCAACGCAGGCAAAGTCGCCAAGCTCAGTTACGGCCAGGCACACGGCTTCACCTGCCACAGCTTCCGACACACCGCTATCACTCACTGGATGGAAGTCACGGGTGTAGCATACGTTTACCAAAACATGCGCCCGCTTGGCTCAGTAAAAGAACGCTCACTCGCAAACTACGAATCTAAAAGACTTACTCTCGCGTCCAAGAATGCGATGGCCTGAATTTGGTCTGCGCCTTTAGATTCGTTCACACTTGCCAATCCTTAGCCTTCCCTTCCTCCGATTTACCATTAGTCCATTCAACTCTCCTTCAACCGAGACTCTCTTCAACACAACCAATAAGAAAAAAGGAGCGGATAACGAGTCGGTGATTCACTAGGAAATCTCCAAAAGGAAACCGTTGTAATGAGATTTTTACTTGGCGTCCTCGTTGGTTACACCCTACGAGGCAAACAGAAACTGCTTATCAGATTTCTTGTGACGCTGGCGCTCGTTGTGTACGTGGTTATACCGGCACTTGCGCTCTTGGCGTTGAGTCTTGACGTCCAACGTGAGCGCCGGTCCAGACCAGCTCAAACGAAGGTGCCAGTGCTCAAAGGACTGACCTATGAAGACGCCGAGATGAAGCTTCATGCCGCTAACTTGAAGATTCGACTGTTGGCGACACGTTACGATTCGGCCCTTCAACCCGGATTGATTATCGATCAAGTTCCCGCACCTGGGGAGGAAGTAGCTGTCGGCTATTCCGTTGGAATTACCACTAGCAGAAAGGATTTCACCGGCCCTGGTCCATGAAGTTAAGGCTAATGCTAATTCATTGGACCAGATAAGCCACACGCTCCGTTCTTGGCGTATCCAGCCTCCCTGTCTCTCAATAAGCGCGACACTACAAATCGTTTGCGCGGACAGCCGGAGGTTTAACGTAATCATTTCCCCGAGGTTGCTAACATGAAAAATGTTTTCTCTCTTCGCAAGCGTTCATTCCTCTCCCCTGTCTCAACCGGATATACGTCGCATATCTTCGCCGAGGTTGAATCCTCCAACGAGGGCGAATACAGGTGGGGTCACAACATGCTTACCATTGCCGATTGCCGACGCCGAGTCCAGATTGAATTCTTTTTAGGCACTAAGCGAGAGCGTCGACGATCCCTAGCCAAGATCAATTTGCTCATTGCCATTCTCACGCGCTTTCGCGACGTGCTCACCAAAGAGATCACGTTAATCGAGAAGGTCAAAGCCAAATAGATGTCTGGACAATCGCGGTCCAACTTGCGGTCAAACTATCAACTTCAGGTGATGGTTGGAAGCGAGTTTGGACCGCGATGTGAATACTTACTTGCGTCAACTTCTGTGGGACAAAAAAGAGAGGCAACTAATGCCAACGACTAAACATGAACTGCTCGATTGGTTAATGGATGTGCCAGAAGATGCCGAAATAGGAACCGACGGAGCGGGACTAGCTTTGCTCGCGATTCTTGGCACCAACGTTCACCTGTTAGAGGTCGGTCACATTCCCAATGCGGACGAACTCTATGCTGACGCGATCAATCAGGCAATGATGGAACGACTACGGCGGATTCATGCCGCAGGCGGAGAAACGGAGACAGGCGTAATCATAGTGACATTTCAAGGTTACATCTCAGGCGTTCCGAACCTGTTCTCTACCGACTTCAATACGGCGTTTATATTCAAGAATACAGAACAGGCGGAAAGCTTTATCACAGAGTTTGCAGACGAACTTTACAATCCGCAGATTCTCGACTGCCCGTAATCCGACCAGCGAGTAATCTGCACTGAATTCTTCTTGGCCTGTCGCCCAGTGACACTCCAGTCATTGCACAAATCAACATCTCGTTCACCGAAAGCTAAAAACTATGGGACACTCGCGACCGCGTCCGAAACATCTTGCAAAGAAGCTCCTGCAAATCCGACGCAGCTTAGGGGTGTCTCAAGGAGAGTTGGTCAGGCAACTTGGTGTTCAAGCTCTGATCGACCACACGACTATTTCCAAATACGAACTCGACAAAAACGAGCCGCCGCTCGCCATTTTGCTCACCTACGCTCGCCTCGCAGGGATTCCCGTCGAACAAATCATTGATGACGAAATCGAACTAACAATTTGATTTCCGCAAGAGCACCGCGATCGTTCCTCACTATTAACGTCCCAAACACCAATCGACATGATGCTCACACACTCGATGTTGAATTCCCAATGAATCGCTGCTGTCAGCGAATTCAATAACTTCGGGTCCAGGATCCCTACCAATCAAGCAAAGAGCGATACGGGAGCCTTCGCTGCGTCAGCCGTAAAGGGTCTTCGCTGCCGCTCCGATGAACTCCGCGAACTACAAAACAGTTCGCTCCGCCCTTGACTGCTTCCTCGCTGCGGCTTAAGAGTCAACAAGAGCTGCTGACGCAGCTCTGAAACCAGCGCTTCCACCTTATGATTATTATAAAACGGCGTGGACCAAGTGAACTCCTGCAGAAATTGAAACGGCTATGCACTGTTCACAGTTTAATCATCGTCGAGATCTGCTCTCGGTGTTTGTTGTTCAGCTTGACGATCATAGGATGCATACAACAGCCCAATGCATTTTCGCGATCGGCTCCTCGTGATTCATTACACTTATAGATCGTTTGTCCTGTTTTCGTCATGGTCACTTCTTTTCGACTAGGTACCCCAACGCTGAACCGATCGGCGCTGACAAGATGATATGTCATCCGGTTCTCTCTTCGACCGAATGCCACCCGCCCCAGCCGATGTTCATCGGAGTTTGTGGACATTCAGTCAATTGATCCATGCGCGTGAAATCGACTTACATTTTATTGCGCAATTGGGTTTGGCGTGGCAGACTGTCTCCTCAAAGAATGACTATGAACGAGCATCACCAAAACTTGAGAATTGTCGCCGATAACGCGACTGGAATCGTCACGGTAGAGGTGGCGACCGACTATGGCCCAATTGTCTTCAGCTACTCACCGGAAGCAGTAGGATCAGGCATTGCGGCGCTGGTGGCGGACATCTTGAAGCGAGATGACAGAGGCGAGCCCCAAAATAAGGAAATTGACAGGTTCGAGATACCAACCGAACTTGTCAAGCAGGCGGCACAGGTTTACGACGAGCGTGCGCGCCAAACGTTTCCCGACGACGCCATTGAGCGATATGGCCCAAGCTCGCAAGCTTACGCTCAAGGTGTTATCGAACAATTCTCCGACAATTTGGTTCCGACGCTGATTCTAATGTTGAACTATCTGGCTGCTATAACGCTGATACAGGGCGGCAGTGACAGCAAGCGGCTGACGCCAGAGGCTTCGAATGACCGCCAAGCCATAGTCGACCTGCTGCAAGATCGGCTGCGCAGAGGTATCCACCGAATCGTCTCGGGTTGACAGTCCGAGTTTCGGGTGAACTGAATCAGCCTTATCACTTCTAGCACATACTTCAAATGATTCGTGGAATCGGAATTGACATTCACGACGTGAAGGATTTTGCTACCATTGTCGCCAAATCTGGAGATGATTACCTCAAGCGGGTTTTTTCATCCGACGAAATTGCCTACTGCGATGCCTCTGCCAACGCGATGGAAACGTACGCCGGTAAGTTCGCCGTCAAGGAAGCGGCAATGAAGGCTTTGGGGACCGGATGGGATGGTGTCGACTGGCGCGATTTTGAGGTCGGCAACGACACATCTGGCCAACCTGTCTTGCGACTGACCGGAAACGCGGCCACGCTTGCCGCGGAACTTGGGATTACCAAGTCATGGGTCTCAATCTCCCATGTTGCCGAATATGCCGTGGCTCAGGTGATCTTCGAAGAACAATCGCCGGTAGAGAGGCTTAGACCGCACTGACTATAAGGCTGCGGCGTCGCATATCAATAGATACGCGACCCTTTCGGTGCTGCTGAAGAAAGCGAAACACTTCGAATCCTTTCAGGATTGCTTCTTCCCACATCCATAGAGGACAAGCTTCAACTTCATATCCCTGAACCAGTTCCTTAACCGCCTTGAGTAAGTGATAGTCCACAGAGGGAATGTTTGCGAAGTGATTCAATCGGCGTGCATGATTGAAGATCCAAGTGGCTACGCCCTCCTCGATAAGCATGGCTCGCGCACCATCCTCGTTCTCGTCAATCTTCGGTTGACTCTTGCGCTTTAGCTTAAAGAGGTCGCGAGTAACTGGGGACCAACCGAGAATGGCAACATATGCCAGATGGAAAGCGTCGTGGAATCGATAGTCGTCCTCTTCCGCAATGTTATCGGTGAGGCGATCGCCGATTTTGATGCCATTGCATTTCTGAATCACAAAGGCCTTGCCATCGAGGATTTTTTCTTCGATCGCCATTTCAAATTGACGCGGGAGTTGTTCGTCAACGTCGAAGGTATCATCAAAGAGCGGCGTGTAAACGCGTTCAATCGGCCAACGACTCGTCACCTTGGTGACATTACGGCGGACGGCATCTTCGAGGTTGACGTCGGCATCATCGGCGGCCTGAATAATAGCGCGAAAGATCTCGACCAAGTGCGACGAAAGCACATCACGATTTCCTTCGATCCGACCCAACGACACGTCATCCATGAGCCGCCCGACCTTAGCGGCCAGATTAATCGCGCCCTGTTCAAACTTTTCGCCACTTAGTGGGCCTACATGCTCGCGCTTGGATTGGATATCGCCGAAGGTTCCAAACTGATACTCCTCGACGATATCCCAGTCGTCAATTTCGCGAAACATACGTTGCGCTAGAATGTTAACGCTAAGGCCCGCGCGATCTGCAATGTTAGCGAAGTACCACATCACGTCGCCGAGCTCTTCCATCACGGAGTGCGCGTAGCCAATGTATGAGTCGGCATCTCGTTGTTTCTTTTTGAGTTCACTTAACAGGCTGCCAACTTCACCGTAGAGGCCGAGTAAGGGAAGCATCAGGCCGGCATAGCCAGTCTTTTTGTTCTGATCAGTGTGGCGGGTGAATTCCTGATACTGAGTCATGTACATGCACTCGGTATCCATCTCAAAAGCCATCTCTTTCATTCTGCTACCTCGTTAGTGCGCACGGCGTCTCGGCAAGCAGCAATTAATCGTTCTACTCTCTGAAGAGTCACTCCCTTCCCAGTATCGATCCGGGCATGAGTAGAGTGACAGACCAACGGTCCAACTTCGAGACCTGTTTCGGCGGCAACAAAGGACTGCAGTTGGGCCAGACCAAGCAGGTTACCGAGAGCCTTGGTAACGTAATAATGGGAACGGTATAGCACTGTTAGTCGCAGTGACTCGCCGCGATACAGCTTGAAAGTCAAGTGACTCAAGCAAGGTTGGCGCAGGTGCAGTTTGTAATCGTCTTTTGCGCTATAGATCGGAACCTCAAAGATTTCCTCGAGATCTTCGTCAACGAGATTAATTTCGTATGCGGAGCGATTCAGCGTGCGCAGCTTCTGTATTTTCTCAACGAGCTGTTCCAGGGGATTGAACGTTCCGTTCTTCCCTTCTTTCCTCAGTAGCCTCATCGCGTAAGTTCCCCATGAGGCCTTCGGCAATTTGGAGATCTCATCTGGAAACTCTTCATAGACGCCTGCGGCTTGGTTCCGCAAATAGTGGTTGGCGGGAAAGATAGTGCCGGCGACAGTGGTGATAGGCAACTGCTTGGTTTCTCGCAGAAATCCGTCCACCAGATCAAAGATGGAGAAGTCCACCGGGGCCATTTCGCGTGGGGAATTAATTCCGAGGACCAAGTTGTAGGCTTCCCGATCCGGTTGGTCCAAGAGATATTCCACTGCTTGCAGCCATGCCTTCGTGCAACTTTCAGCATGTATTGGGTATATAAGTGTTTCCATAAGCGTTACTTCATGATACCGGCGACTATTAACCGTGGAGCGAGATAGTCTTCGTGAATCCAACCGTGACCAAACTCTCCCCACCCAGTTCCCCAACTGTTACGAAGGAGCAAACAATTGGCACTATTCTGTTCTCCGAGGCCGACGGCAATTAATGCATGCCTGCCCGCCACCGCCTCGTTTGCTACGGGTAGCACATCGCCTGCTCTTAAATTGTAGAAGGAATTGCTAATCTCCATGCCAAGGATCACTGGACTGCCGGTCAGCAAGGCATCAAAGATTTCCTTTAAGACGTTTGCGATAGTTGTTGTATTGCGACGGTAAATGGTTCCGGGGGATGCGGGCGGCGTCCACGGGTCGTTGGGCTGAAGATCGCTTAAGTACGGCCAACCGCTTTCCATCGGTTGTCCATCCATTGCTATGGTATCGACCATCGCTGAAAACGAAACGCCCTTCGTGCGGTCCGGAGTTAATTGCCGGTGCACAGCGTGATAAAAAGCGTATTCCGCTGACAGCACATCGAGGCTATTACGCGCAAAGGAATGCACATCGCTTGCGGCGAAAGCCATGCAGGTTGGTCGCTCACCCTGATCACGAACCGGCCCAAACTGGCTACGCAGGTCGACAATCACGTCTGGAGTCATTATGCAGCGGTCGCCATCCTTCTTGCTTTTTCGACCCGAGGCCATCCGCCGCTTTCCTTGCCAAAGAGCTGATAGTTCAGAGTGAAATGATCGGCGACAGCCGACCGATCCCACGGTCGCGTATGCTCAAGCTCGAGCTGCCCCTCCACCGGTGACTGCGCGGCTGCTATCAATATGCGCTCCACCGGACCACCCAACTGGTCGCCCGTATCTATGATTTGTCTCTTGTCTGAAAGAACTACGAAACCGGACTGTTCCAGTTGGTCGAAGTTCCAAAGGTAGCCCGCGCCACTGTTCTCCTTGAGATGAATCAAAAAGACATCATTTGGTCCACCTTGAATCAACGTCCCGCGATCACGCTCACTGAGCACCCAAACATCGGGTGTCCAGTTGTCCAATTGATGTGCGCCCAACAGTCCCTGTTTGATCCGTTTGGGTGATACTCCTAAGTGCCGCTTGAGCGTGCCGGCATCAATTGCATTTTGCCGGGCCAGTGTCCGGCAGGTTGCTTCGTAACTGGTACCTATCCGCAGAGACAATTGATAGATCGCGCGTGGATCGTCAAAGCTTTCGGCGGTCCAACCCTGGCGAATCGCGTGGTTTTCCAGCAACCAATCAGGCATAAGAAAATTCGCGGCAAAAGCGTCCGCCGCCGCTTCGCGATTATCGTAAGCTGCGGAGCCATAAGGCTGCCGCACCAAGATCTCCTCGGCATCGACACTGACGGGATGTTGCAGCTCAAAGTGTCCGAATTCGTGAGCGGCCGTAAAGCGCTGTACCGCAAGCCCGCGCTCAGTGGTGACGACAATTCCCGGAACTGGATGTGGCAAGAAAGCTCCTAGCAATCCATCCAGCGGCCGAAACACTAGCGAGACTTCCCGCTCGGTGATCGCACCGAAGACGTCTACACCACCGCCAACACGGTTGACGATCTCTTCGCTACCTAGTTCGCGATGAAGTCGGGAAGCGGCAGCTACTGCCTCCAGCAGCATTTCGCGACGGTTCATGGATCAGGTCTCCTTCGTGCTCTTCGACTGAAGGAATTCGGCAAAACGAGTGAGTTCTTCGCGATCACGGGATGAGAGATTGCTGGCGGTGCGGGCTAGATGCGCGACTTCCTCCGGCAGATTCTGTGCCTGCCGCTCGCCGGTAAAATAACCAACTGGACGCTCGTAAATGTCCGCTAACTTCTGAAGTTCAAGAGCCTCAACCCGGCGCTGACCAGATTCAATCAAGGAAATAGCGGCCCGTGGTATACCCAATATTTTGGCGACTTCGTCCTGGGACAGAGCTAGGTACTCTCGTGCCTGACGTAGTCTCTCTGCAAGTCGAGTGCGTTCTTGAGTTTCGTTTTCGAGATTCTTACTTGCTGGCATTTGCGCTCGCTCCTTGGACTGGTTTCGCACTGCGTGTAATCGCTGTTTGATATCGCAGATATATCAACTCCAACTGTGGGAGAACATGGGCTACAAATTCCTCAACGTTGCGATAGCCGCCCCGCTTAATGATCTTGCCGGTATCCAGGGTAAAGCCCAGCAGGGGTTCAATCGCTGTCAGGATACTGACCACCTCCTGCGACGAGACCTCGGGCTGAATATCGAAGACCGTTCCCCCGGTTTTGCGTGGATCGGGCACTCTTCGGCGCAGCGGCGATGCTACCCTTTTCTGCCACCACATCTTCAGCCGATCATTTAATTCTATCTTCGGGAAAGCCATGTTCCGCTCCTGGCGTGTCAGAATATCTAACACTATACGCTTGTGATGTTCGATTGTCAAACAATTAGGATCGTGGGCTTTTTTATTAGATTTTGAACGGTACGGCAATTAGAGATTCTGGTTAATTCCCCATTTTGGCGGGTACCAGTGGTTAATCGGGGCGGGATTGGGTCGGAACCGCTGCTTTATTTTGGCGCGATTGGCGAGCCCAATTGTATCAGGAAAGCGAACGCGAGCGTATTTGTCGATTTCACAAAAGACGTTCTGGATGTCGATGAGTTGCAAGCGCCGACCACCTAGCCACTTGAACTCAATACCACGCCGATTGAACTCTTTTTCTTGAAGTTCGGTAACAAGTCGAATGACATTTTCGGAAGTAAGCCCGGCTAAATTCGCGAAGCATTTGCAAAGGCCACTTTTCGCGCCGGGACCAGCCGCTACGAATTCGGATTCCGAGAAATTCGTGACCTCACTATAGTTGATGTCAATCGCGTACTGGAACGCGAGGAAATCACCAACGAGCGGATAAGAACGCAAGATCTGAAAGACCTGTTCCAGACTTTTAGCAGAGATAATCTTCTTCGTCAGTTTATCCTTCAGCATAAAGTCCAGGAGTTGCAGGTGGGCTTCGTGTTTCCGCGTGCTCTTAAAGGTCTTAGCGCCTGCCGGCATGATATAGGCGCCAGAGTAGATGCGCGCCCCAGCCTCAAAGGCTTTGTTCAAAACACACGCGAATTTTTCGACGCGGAAATTCACAGTGGTAATTGAACCAAGCTCCTGCTCCAGTAGTTGCCACGTCTCAATCTTGTTGAAGAGCTTGAAGAGTAAGACTCTAAAGATTACTTCCGCAGGATCGTTATCGCCGGCGTAAATCACATTGCGTATCAGGAATTGACTAACTCGATCAGAGGCGCGGTAGACATTGGTAAACTTGAACGAACTGAGAATAGGATCCATGGTCCAGGGCGGCAACGATCGCGTTTGTCGATTGCAGAAAATTCTCTGCCGTTCAGCCGCAAATCGCCAGAACTCATCGTAGACACAAGTTGGCCTAAGAAACGCCACCTCAGGCGATTCCATAGGTTCAGCTACTGGCAACTCGAAGAGCCTATCTGACGAATGGCTGCTAATAAGACTATGGTCTAACGTCAGTGCGGTCACTCTTCATTCCTTACTGCTGCTGTTACATTTGTGATCTCAACCATGTTGAGATAGCGGCCCTCGGGAAAAATTCTTGGATTGCTCCTGCTGTTATATGTGTATTACAGTACGTAATTTACTGTAATATATATGTAGCATTATGCGCTCTCGGTCGTCAACTGATTTGCCCCCAGTAGTAAGAAAGGCGCTTAAGAAGCTCGGCTCTGATATCAATGAGGCGCGCCGTCGGCGTGGTATTTCTACAACGGCTATGGCCGAAAAAGCTAAGATCAGCCGTCCTTTGCTGTACCGAGTGGAGAGAGGCGATGCGCGGGTCGCCCTCGGCGGTTATGCTAGTGTTCTATTTGTTCTTGGAATGACTGAGCGGGTGGCCGAAATTGCGGACGTAGCCCATGATCGCTTGGGTCTTGAATTGGATCGGAAGAACCTGCCCAAGAGAATTCATGCCCTGCCGAACCAGCGTCGGGGCAAACGTGGTACTTAATTGTGTGTCAGGCGTTTCATTCGTTCCCTGCCTCCAGCGCTCGCCACTTCCCATTCCTGAGCGTGGCTCTCGTTGTCGTCTCAATTCAAAAAATCTGTTCCTGTTTCTGCGGGTCGGTTTGCCTCTCGGCATAGATCTCCGAGTTTAATCTTTTCAGATTCAGACTGAAAACAGATACGTTCTAATGGGAAATCGGAGCGTCGCTTCACAAATTTGTTGATGCATCATTCCTGCCAATCAAAAAACTCACTTAGGTTTTTCTCAATCCGAGAACTAACGAGCGCTCCGCAAGATCAGTATTCGTTCTCACGAGGTATGAGGAAGCGAAGCTTACAGATTTGCGGTTTCAGGATCTCCGCCATTACCGCGACTCTCATGGATTTCCCGTCGTGTCCACCCAAGCTCTTTGCGGAATCGAGGAATACTTCACCTTTCGTGTAGCCCAGTAACACGTGCGAGGTAAGTGATTACTGGCGAACGAGACGCCTCAGCCTTCCTTCGCTCTGCCCGCAAATCAAGCGCACCTTTCAAGAGAGCCAGAGAGCCAGCCACTACTGATGCTGCTAACGCATAACCTGGTCCACCGATATAGTTCATTGCGACTGCCGCAACACTTCCACCAGCTAGATTGGCACTTAAAGCGGTCACCAACGTAGGCCAGAGTCGATCTCGTGTTGCAGCAATTTCCGCACGGTAAGTCCGCAGATCACTACGGATCGATTGTTGCACATCATGGCTAGCCACAAGGAGATCATCTACGTCAGGAACTCTACTGAGAACACTGAGTCGATTCCCTATTTCCATAATTGCTTGTTGGCGAAGTGTTCGCGTTTGCTCGCGAAAGTGCAAAATCTCTTCAACCCTGATCTTGTCAAGAACTGACTTCGGTAATAGCTCGTCAATGATCCCCGTCGCTGTCGAGTGTGCTAACTGTCGGACAACTCTCTCATCAATAGGGCGAGAGCGTTGATCGGAGTACGCTCTTTGGCGAATGAGCTTTCTTATAAGAAGCTCGTGATGCATAGTGCTGTCTGTGATGGGGGCGAGGTTCAGTTCCTCCGCCGCTGCAAGATGAACACTGATGGATACAGCGGATCCCGCTTCGTACGAGAGTGTCCAGGAAGCATAGATATTACCTTGGGAAATCAGGTGCTTCCGAAAGATCTCCTGGGACTGAAGAGCATCGACAAATGACAGCGGCATTTTCGGTAGAAAGATTTGCCAGGTTGCTTCACCATTTGACCCAAGTCGCCTGTGTGGCATGCTGAACGCCTGAGGCTTAGATGCGATGTCACTCCATTGCTCGTCAAGTAGATCACTGAGTGCCGCTGCCGTGGTTAGCGGGCTCTCCAGAGCTGTAACCTCGATCGGATCCACCCGCCGCGCTGCTCCTGCTTGAAACAACAGCGTCAACTCCTCATAGACTTGTTGATATTTAGCAAACCGCTTGTCTTCCTGTGCTTCCAACTCCTGAAAAAGCTTCGCGCGCCAGGACTCATCATCAACAGGGTCGAGGAAAACCACATTTTCGAAGACCAGTAGCATTTGCTTCAACGAGGCTATCTCGATTGGCCGCGAGAACGGGTAATAAAGTCCGGAAAGAATCTTGTCCATGCCTTAGAAGTATTCACTCATCAGTGCTTTGAGGATTTGACGTTCTGAGTCATCGAGATCTGTAGCCGAATTGTAAAAGTCGTGCAACTGTTTTAAGACGGATCTCGCCGTCTTCAGGTACCTGTCCAGCCGATCATTCAATTCTTCATACAGTTTTTGACCGGTTAGGCTACTGGACAACCACTCTACGGTACGGCGGCGGTCGGTGCTGAACGATTCATGGGGCTTTGGCTAAACATGTAAACACCGGCAGGATTGCGCATCACTACGCCGGTCGCGAGCGCTAGCAGGAAGCGATTGTGGGCGCGCTTAAGACGCTCACCTAAAGGCATCACGTCCGGCAACCCCTCCGCAATCTTGTAAGGGGAACCTATATATCGTTCCCGATAGAACTCGATAGATCCGATGAAGTGGGAGGGAAAGTACAGGCATCGCGTGAGCACGCGCAATGAAGTGTCGTTATCGCCGATTCGGACGTTGACGCTCGGGCAAATATGCCTGTAGACCTCCAGCATTCGCTCGCTCTCTTGAGCGGAAACCCACAAGGTCGTATCACGCTGTGCAAGTCTGCCTGCGCCAGTGCTGTTATGACGACGGAGGCGCAAGAGCGGTTCCGCCGCCTCGTCCAACTCACGCAGACGGAGATCAGCGGTTTTCTCCGCCACGGGATCCGGGTAGTGGAAAAGCGCGTCTGTGATACATAGCTCGCGGAGATGTCTGAAGCGATTAACGGCGAAGGTTCTCAGACGATCGCGAAACTCCTCGGGCGTAATACGTCTCACCAGCGAACGAGTCACTTTGTACATCTGCACAAAGAGTTCGCTTTCGGCATCAACACTTGTGATCTTCTTGTCGTAGGCAGAAGACATTGACCTCTACATAAGCGGTCGACGCATCGGAGAAGCGAGAGGGACCGACTCGTCACGCTCACGCGCGAAGATGTCGGCGCTCTCGCGTAGCACGTCAAGCCGATCGGTTAACGTCCTGATCCTCATCTGCGCCGTTTCAATCAGATAGGCGATCGCGTCACGACGCGTCCGCCAGGCGTAAAGCTCATACTTGAAGAGTTGATGAGCGGTGCGCGCCTCGAGCAATTGTGTAGCGGTGACCCCGAAAGCCGCACTTTTTCCAAACAAGCTTTCTTGAGCTAAAGGTAAAGCTACGCGGCGTTGAAGCGACGCAAGATCCTAAACATCTCGCCATAATCCATGTTCTCACCACCGCGTTATTTAACTTCAACAAGCAGACCTTCCTGTCCCTTCTCAGGGTATTCGACCTTGTAGCTTGGTTTGGAGATGCTTCCACGATCCCACATTTTGTTGAAATCGGTTTTGTAGTTGAAGTAAAGAAGAGGAGATGGTTTAGCATGGACGATCACCCGCGCCACTGCCTCTCGATCCGGGTGTTCGAAGATGTCGCCGTTGGATGAGAACATGTAACGCGGGCACTGAACAAGATCAATCAACTCGGTGCTCACGTTTGCACGGCTTCCGTGATGAGGCAACTTGAAAATGTCGAGTTTGATCTTGTCAGCCGGCTTCTTGAGCAAGCGCCGCAAGGACGCAACTAATACATTTGGGAATGCGTCGCCTGCGAACAAGCAGCGGTACTGGTCGTACTCGGCGAGAAAAGCAATACTGCTGCCATTAGCTACAGCGCTGTCGGACTTTGATATGACGCTGGCAAGTTTCGTTATGTTGAGGCTCGGTGCACCAAGCGTGGGTTGTAAGCGCTTGATCTCCTGAAGTTTTTTCTGAGCTTTTCGCGGATTACCCGGTACTAACCCCGCTTCCAGAACTTCTTTATTCCATTTGGGACGAAGCTTTTCCAATTCGGTCCATGTCGGTGACAGAAGAGTTAGTTTCATACCACCGGGCAATTTATATTCCGGCAGTTTGCCAGTGTCGGGCACCACGATTGTCCCTCCATTGAACGCATTGTTCCACGGTAGTTTTTCTTTCAAGATCGTGGTGGTTAGATACTCGGCGAGCGGACCACCAAGTGTCGGTGCGTTGACTCGTTTTAAATGTCTCCACCCATTGAACCAAACGTCGCCATAACTAATTTTGAGCCTTTTGTCCTGCAGCAGTCTGACCGCGCCTTCAATGTGATCGGCATCAATGTGGGTGATAACAAAGAGCTCAAAGCGACGCTTGCTTTCAGGGAGAGCGAGGATGCGTTGTTTCACATGTGGATAGGTTGAAGCTGGCCCAGCATCAATCAACATCCGATATATCTTCTTACCGGTTCCATATTCGATCCACAGACAGTCGCCATGTCGCGCCGGGAGCATTTCGATCTTTAGCATTACTATCCCTCCGTTACGCCATTACGCTGTTGTCGATCATTTAAGTTTCCAGTCGGTATCACCGTAGGCTGATAAGCAAAGCACCATGGGCAGACCTTTTGCCAGTAGCTTGCGACGTATCTCCAGCATCACGTCGCCGAAAGTCGTTTCTTTATTTTTGGGAAGCGCCGATAGCGCACGCACCAGTTCTGTAGCGACTTGTGCTGCCTGCAAAGCAAGCACGGTCGACCCAGTGCTGAGGACGATTGCTGAGTAACGGCTGAAGGCCGGAACGAAGCTGTGCAGAGCATTGTCGGGGGCATTAGTCTTACAACCAATCAGCATTACTATCGGTTTTGCTTTAGTGTGCGGCTTACGCACATGTTTCTCATCGATATCGACGACTCGCAGTCTGGGAAGCTTCGCGATTTCCAGTGCCTCCAGGTTGCCTGGATCAACCTCCGTGTGTGAAAGAAGCAACAATAAAGTCGGATTGGTTTTGGCTTTGGCTACCCATTGCGACCAACTGGTGACATAGTCCGCTTGCTTAGCCTTTTCTTTCAGAAGTTTTTCCAACCCACCAATCGTTCCTTTTTTCGCTTGATCAACTTTCTCACTGGCAGCGAACAAGGCGCGGTCAAGCACTTGAAGCGGCTCACGTTTCGTAGTAGAAGCAGCTTGCAACGCGTAAGTGTTGCCTTGCAGATTGCGGTTTCCGTCGTGAGCATAACGCTCGATAACTCGATTGAGCCCCCAGAAGCCGAGTGGGCAGACGATATTTTGTTTTTTCTTTGGTCCGCCGCACGCCTTATCGCATTCCCCTTTGAGTAATGATTTCTTTACGTACGGACACAGTTTGGCATTTGCGTTTGGGGCTTCGTAGTCGTAGAGGAATTCGAGCGGGAGGTTACTTTCAAGTCTGGTGGAAACGATTTGAATCCTCTTCTTGTCTTTACCGACTATCCACTCGTTCTCGGGACGATAGACAAAGAGAGTTTTGTAAAGCAGCCTGCCGTGAATCGCCAGGGTCTTGAGCAGGCTTGTAGTGGCTTCGTCTGCAATATCCTTCGAAAAGCTTTTTGGATCGTTGGTAATATTTGTAAGTTCATCGTTGAGAGTTTGGATGGTTTGCCTTAGTCCCGCTTCGTCAAGCGAAAACATAACAGCTCGCTCACCTGACATTCCGGTGCCGTATGCCTGGCCGTTGCTCGCGTGGTTAAGCACGAGCGCCGTGTCGAAAGTCTGTCTCTCACGAAGGTCGTTGATGTTCGGCACGACACGAGCTTCGATCCGTACCTTAATCTTTGCATTCTTAGGTGTTCGGGAAGCAGTGACGGGAGCCTCGAGAATCGCGGTTTGAATGACCCGATTTCGATGCAATACAGTGATTCTTGCTGACACTGCCTCGAGTGAGTCTGTCGTGTGAAAGTAGAAGCGACACGGCGCAGTGGGCCCGTGTGGCGGGAGAAAAAGTTTTCCCACCTGTGGTTCGGGCGAAACGTTTGGCTCGGCGAAAACCACCGTCAGGTCATGTCCTTTCTCCGACGGCGGTAACTGGTCCATCGGAAGTTCTTTTTCAGCGCTTTCCCATTTTGCGTCAGGTGGCCCGATCCGGACTTCGACTGCATAAGATGTATCTGGTTTGAGCGTGCGGCGAGTTTGTTTATTAGCAGGATAGTCGAACACCTGAGCCTGAATCCGGCGATCTTCATGCTTTCGCGGAATCTTTTTGGTTAGGTTCTCTGCGGCGAACCGGTTTCTAACGACTTCGGTTGCTCCTCCCGACTCCTGTAAATAGTCAGTAACATGCGCCAGTACATTTGAAATTCGAGCCACTTTGGCTCTTGCTGAAGGTTGTACAGCGCGGTGGCGTCCTCCAACTACGCCTTCAAATCCGCCCTTAGGTCCACCTCCAAATCCGCCTCCAGCTCCACCGCCTCCACCTCCGCCTCCATGTCCGCCTCCATGTCCGCCTTTCTTTTTAGCGCTGCGTCGACGGACACTCTCCCGCACGAGAAGGTTTTCCAGCGCTGTGGCAGATGGTTGTGCACCGGGTTTGATAAATGGACCTAATCCGGTTAACTGTGGTGGGCGCGCCCTGATACTTTCAACGAGTGTTCGATTCAACTCCCTGCTTAAACGGGTCGCAGTGCGCGAGACGAGTGTTAGTTCTATTAGACTTCTCGAGCAGACGAGAAGCGGTGGCGGAGCACTCGGTTCTTGTTCGACCAGGAAAAGTGCGCGCTCCAGTGAGTTGTTGTGTGACAACTCAGCAATCAAGCCTTGCAACCAGGAAACTCGCTGATCTTCAGGCACGGAAAGAAGTCCGACACCGCTCGTGCGGGCTTCTGTCCGTACAGCCTGGACCAGGGCGGTTATCCGGCCTGACAACCCCTGGCCTCCGCCCAACACCAACACGCAATCTGCTCTTGGTCGCCATTTCACTTTAAGAAGTTCAGACAACACGCTACGAACATCTTGCGGAAATAGTAATAAGTCGCAGTCGTCACTTTCCTTTACTAGTTCAACAAAAGCGACCAGTTTCTTGAGACTTGTAGTTTTGAATCCCTTTTCCAGTTGTTGACGCAGACAGTTCGATGCGTCGTCCGTCATAAAACCAAGGCGAAGCGGCCAGTTCCAGCCGACTACCGTCTTTGGCTTGTCGGCTCGCACGTAGAGAGCCGTCCGAGCGATTTTGGGTCGCCGCCCTGCGTCGTATTTGTTGAGTGTCTTAACCGCCGGACTGAGAAGTTTGTCAGCTATCCAAAAGTAATCTCCAAGTCGATCCAGATGAAGCTCGAACACCATCGGACCTCTGTGAGGCTTTGCGAAGCGGTTCCAGGCCTCTGCGAAGAGGTGCGCGGTATTGGCAGGTTCGAGTCGATCTAGTTTTGCCGGTACCACAACATTGAGCTGCCATGGAAGAATTCCTTTTGACTGGACCCTCGCTTTTTGAAATGTCTTCCTAATGAGATCGACACTTAGCCAAGACGGCCACCGGTGAATTGAGGCTTGAAACACTCCCAGGGCCGCAAGGGCTCTCGCGAAGTCCTCGGGTTTTAAGTCAAGCCCCCAGAGCCCAAAATCTTTTCGATCCATCTGCACCTCGTTTTGGTGTGTCAAAGCAAAATCATTGTTGGATCAGTACGGGAAGCGGTAGGCTCCATTTACTGACACGATCCAAATGCGGTTCCTACATTTTGAGGCAAGCCCCTTCTAAATGAATTTTTAATGTAAAAAGAACGGCCAGTGAGACTGCCAGTTACGGTAAGAATTGACGTAAGAACGGGCGCAACATAGTTCATCATCCTATACATGTCAATAGATAGTCGGCGGCCCTGGTCACTGATAATGACGCGATACTCTGACCGTTCTTGTGGTACGGTTTTGACGAGCTTAAGTTGATATTACTTGGTGTGGCACCGGATGAAACCAAACGTCATTGGCTCAAGTCCTAATGGGACGAGCACTGAGTCAAAACTGTTGCCTTCGAACAAACCAGCGCGAACCGAGTCGAGATCGTTGACAATGATGGTCTATACCGTTGGCTATCTCTCGGGTCGTCAATACACGTCGTGGTGGATAAAATAATCGTATTTCTCAATCGACAGGCCGACCACATTAAGTGAAACACCTAAGGCGTTCGCATACCGCTACTCCTTGCTTCTAATGTCAAACATCCTAACTTCTGAGGAACATGGCAGAATGCTTTGTCCTTCAAATCTCTGGGTAGCAGCCTGCTAGTAATCAACACTCTGCTCTTTGAATCCATTTGGATTCTGTTTTGACCTTGAGATGAGGGCAAAGATCCTGGCAGCGTCGGTCCCGAACTGTAACTCGCTGAAAGGAAAACAGAAAACCACAGCTGGAAGAACTATAAGGACCTCCGCTACGCTCCGATGAACTCCGCGAATTACAAAACAGTTTCGCTCCGCCCTTGATGCCTTTTCGAGGCTCACTTGCTTCGCAGCCTTACCAGTTCCCACCAGAAACCCGCTGAGTCGCCGATGCGCATGATCACGAGTGTGACCTTCGACATCTCTTCGCTAACTTTGTCGTACCACGCATTTTTCGAGAGGCGCATGCAACTCCGGATCGAGGGCTCCAGTTTTGTTTGGCACAGCCATGGCGATAAGAGGACCGATGTCGAACAATGCGAGTTTCATTTCGTGCTCTATCGAACAGAAACCAATCGCGAGCGCGATCTTTCATCATCTTTCAACGACCGCAGGTACAACACGGGAGGACGTGGATCTTCCTTTGTTACCGCCTCAGCACTGGGAACTGACCTTGCCGTTTCTCGGTATTTTATTTGCCAGCACTGGCGCGAGTTTGAGTGTCCCCAGCAGGACAGCCCAATCACGAGTAAAGCAAGCTTGGGACTTCCGTTACTGACGATTTGAACCACGTCGACGAAGCATATAGCCCAGCGCACGCGCAGGAATACAACTGCAAGACAGACAACTTCGCAAGTAAAGGGTGGCGCCGAGGACGATTTGTGTTTAGCAATCGACTTTGCGGAGGTTGAGATCATTTTTCATCCTGTAAGATACTTGTGAATCATGCGCCGCGAGTGTGCGGGATCCGCAACGGTGAAGAGCGTGGCGATATCCAGTGCTGCCTCGTAGAACACCTGGGTCTGCCGTTTGCCAGTGAGAACTAACAAGATGTCATGATGTACACAAACGGCGCGCACACGCTGAGGCTCCAGTCTTTTCAGCGGTTCTGTATCAAACATTCCATTGTCGTTCAAATATGTAATGAATTGTTGCCACCGCGCCTGATAATTCTTCTTCAGGCCAACTGGATGCATTATAAATACGGTCTTCTCCGACAAGTTCGACTTTTGAATATGCTCCATCTCCCACACGAGACTTTCTGTCATACCGAGCAGGACGATGATCATGCGAGCGGTACACATCGCTTTCACAATATGCCCTTGCCAGACTGTTTTGTCTTCAGGCTTGTCTATGTAATATCGGATACCACCTTGTGACGGTAACTTGTACCAAAATGCCGGGAAAACCGAGATCAGAAATCTCTTCAATCTTTGGGATGCTAAAAACTTTTAGGCCACTGTTTTGCCGACAACCTTTTGAGCCATCTCTTTTCAAAAAATTTCTTAAGCCACCAGTTTTCAGTTAACTCTTCGGTTTTCGGATCTATATCCAGCAGTCGCACCTTTCCCAGATAGCTCAAACGACTCACGATCAACTGTTCAAAGGTATAAGTCCACTTAATTGCGTTGAAAGGTAACATCCAGGGCCAGGATGTTTGTCCTCTGCCGACATACTTAACATCATCGTTGAATGTTCTGAGTAGCAACACATCGGATGCAGTCAGGTGCTGCAAGATTGGACGTCTGAACACTAATGTGTTCTCACGTCGCCATTGGCTCAAAAAATATCCAAACACACCCAAGCAGCCGAATGCCAGGAAGAGAAAGAGAAGGGGGGAGTAGTCTTGATTATAGCTTCAGCTACCGTACTCGCTTCAGGAGGCGTAGCTTGAAAGTGTCGAACCATGTGCCATGCCTTCGCAAACTCGAAATGAAAAATAGCAGGCACAAACTCTGGGTTAGTCAATGCGAGTCCGAACAGCAGAAAGCAGACAATGGAGAGGACGATCCACCCGACGCCAATGATCAAACGATAATGCACACCGGCGCTGGGATGCAACTTTACGCCAGTTTCAACTACCGTTTCATCGTCGTTACTTTTCCAACGCCCGGACCACAAGAGAACGATCGAGGCCACCTGGTTCTGAAATGCTTTCCACCTACCAAAGGGCGTCACGCTGAGAAACAAAACGTGATTGTGGACGATTAGAACTTGCCAGAAGAACATCAAGACCACTAAGACAACCATGACACACATAAAGACTGCCCTCGGGTCTGACCACGGCACCTTTGGGATCAGGACGATCACACTCACCACCGCAAGCGGAAGCAGATTAAGGAGAATGAAGGAAGTAATCAGGGCGAAGGTGAGACGGGCAAATCCATTTTTCTTAAAAGACCCGACTCCCAGAATCGGGAGTAATATCAAACTCAGTATCACCAATTGTCGTTGAAGACGATGATCGCTGGGGATTTGTTTGACATGCTCGAGGCGATTAAATGCCGCCCACCACACATACGCCAGAAATAGAAAGGTGATAACGATAAAGATCCGCCAGGCGGGCCTGAAGGTCCCCCGCACTCGCGTTAACCTGTTAAGATCGATTACGCCAACACGCCGGGGCAATGCCGTACCTCAATGCGAGTCACCATTATGTTCCAGCAGCAAGCCGTGAATTACGTCCTGCCACATTTTCCAATATGGCGAATCAACAGCCATTCGACCGAGTGAGTGATTCTCAACAGCATTGATGGTTTCGGTGAAGGAGCTAATGGAGTTGGATGAAGCAGGCGGAAGCGGTTGACCATCCAGTGAGACTTCATACGAAACGACTTGCTGTACAACGTTTTGAAAAGCATCAAGACCTTGAAGTTGTTCGTCTGTTGTTCCAATCACATATTCCTGGCCATTACGTTGCAGGATGTATTTGCTTTCCCGCATAGACACTTTGCCGTGTGCGAGATCACTTATGAATCCGTGCAGTTTATGAGTGTCGCGCATCAGGTGGACCAGGGTCGGAGAAAAGGGCTGCGGTTCGCGCCTGAGCCGATTGCGAATTTTTTCCGCAATGCGCGCCGCGTTCGTTTCCTCCGGCCAGACGTAGGGGACCTCGCCTGGTGGTGGCGGATTCACGCCTATTGCCTGTTTGAGATGGCGCTCTCGAACGCGGATCGCCGCGGCCATAAATGGATCATCCTCATCGACCACTTCCTGCACATGCGGATACGCGATGGCAGAGTGTTTACCAACGCGAAAGTAATCCCTCGCGTCTACTGTTTCTCCCTCATGCAGCAAGTGTTCGAGTGGCCAGCCAAACACGATGTGCCGATAATGATCCAGATTTGTGCGCAACCTTCCGGCCAGATCCGAATCGGTGCTCAATTCCTCGCCCGCATAGTGGAATTTGATCGCAACTTGCTGGCCCGCTGATTCTTTCGTGGCTCGGAAACCGAGTTGATCCAGAATCAGATCGCCATATTCATCGAACCAGTCCTTGAACCACTTCTCCAAGAGTTCCTGTTCCGCAGTGTTCAATGAAACAAGAAGTTGTGCGGTTCGTTGTCGCTCATTCTCGATGTCGTAGGCCAGTGGGAGAATTCCGTCGCGGGGCGGGTCGACCTGCAACTCAAGTCTTGGCCCAACCAGCCTGGCAATCCATTGCGACAGATCGCTTTGGGCGTTCGAAACGATCGCCAGAGAGTCAATAACCAGCCCAGACGCAAAACCGATCAGATTTGCTAAATCAGGGTTACCGGAAAGCCGTCTAATATCATTGACGATAAGCTGCATATCCGATGCCACTCGCAAAAGCGCGGGCATCAACACGTGTAGCCCCCAGCTATTCTTTTCTCGTTCGCGCGCGAGAATGTGCTCGCACCATTCTTCCAGATACGCCGCAAAAACCTGTCGTTCGTTGCGGGTGTGGATAACCTGTTCATGGTAAGGCAGGTCAAAAGGAACAATTTCCTGTAGCGCCAATAAAGTTGAGACCATGTCGGAATTATTGGTACGTATTGAGGGTCGCAGGCGATGAAGCAATCGATTTTGCGGACGCGTGCAGTATTGTCCCGTCCAAAAAGCCTCGACATCGTTGTTAACAGAGTCTCGATCGGTTTCGGGTAACACCAGCTTTCCGTCTTGCTCCATAAGCCTGAGGCGTTGACCGTTAACACCGAGAGCGAGCGTCCGCTCGCGTACCCAGGACCAGAGATTGCCAGCGGGAATTCTGTGGCTTTGCAGATCCGCGACGCAGCAGACCGTTTCACCGCCTATGGACCGTAGCAATGGCACCCGCTTGAAGACTCGTTCATAAGCAAGCATCGTCCAAATAAGCTCGGCTGCCGGACGAGCTGCTTCGGCCGCCGTTTCCTCTTTCTGGTCCAGTACAATGATGCGATCGAAAAGCTGGCGTGCGGCGACAGGCGGGTCGTGCCGATCGGAGATTATCTGGCTGCCACTCATTAAGGAGATTCGTTCGAGTTCCAGAGCCAGCGCCAGCTCGGCCGCGGTAGGAGTTTCGAAAAACGAGCTCGGCGCGAAAAGAGCCGTCACACCAGCTCCGCGTACGGCGCAAATATGAGCAATTTCCGCGAGCAGTCCGGAGCACTCGGCGTCAGCTATCGAGCCCACCACTATCACAATGCCGTCGTTTTCAACGACACGTTGTAAACCGTCTGCGAGGCTCGCTTCAATCGGCTCAGGTTTACTGATAAGCGCGAGGCGAGCCTTGCGTCGATCGCCGGCTACAGTGCGCAGCGTTGTTAAAGGTGGTGTCTCTGCCAACCACTGACGCCACGGCACCCAACGCCGGATCGGTGGCGTTCCATTCTTGCGTAGCGTTTCTAAATAAGGACGCAGGTCCTGATGTATGTCGACTTGTTCGTGCGAATCGAGCATCGTGTTCACGACTCTGGCCGGCTGGCGATTCGCTTTGTGTGTGACGTGGATGGCGAGCAGATTTACGCTCGCTGGATCGACGTTTCGATCCTGTAATCGCTCTTTCAAACAGCAAAGGGTCCACTCCCCTACTTCCCCTAATCCGATAACGATCGCGGGACGAACCTTGGGCTGGTAAGGTCGTTCAAGCGGCACCGGCGGCAGTGCCGGCAGCGCCGCAACCGGAAGTGGCTCCGGTTCCGGGAGCGCAACAGTCTCACTCGCCTTCGCGCCGCAGGGCCAGAACCTGCCGAAGAGAATCCAGAAGAGTGGATTGAGTACAAGCCACGTCCACCCGAGCCAGCGCGGCAACACGAGCGCATATGGACCACCCGGTCCCCGAACCTCCTTCTTCGTCCCGTCAGGCATGCGCCAAGTTGAATTTCCGGTGACTGCGACTTTATGCCATCCAGGGCATTCTGCTTTGAGGCTGTAAGTGAGCGGGACGGGCCCTTCCTTCATTAGCGGAATTGACCAAACGATTCGAGTCCCATCCGTTTGTAACGGACCAGGAGGCTGAACACCGATCGGATAGAGTCCACCTGTTCGTAATAGTCGAAAGGGATGCGGCGCACGAGCGCCCTCTTCGATCAGACCGGCGACCGCCATTTGCCCGCTTATCGCGCCGGCCAAAAAGCTGAAGAGCCCGTGAAGTTCATCCACGTTCGTGACGTGCAGATACTTGTCGGGATCGCTTGCAATTGAACGAAGTAACGATTCATTTACGCTCGGCCCAAAGCCGACAGAGATGATCGTCAACCTTTCGACTTCTCGCTTCAGTTTGCCAACGGCAGCCTCTGCTGCTTCCTGTTCACTCGAACCATCAGAAAGCAAAACGATCGTTTTCCTCACGCGCGGCCGGCCCGTTCGTAATGCGTCAGCGCTGCTCTCGAGGGCTGCGTGTATTGCAGTTCCGCCACCAGGACCAAGAGAGCCGATCGCCCGCAAAGATTGTCGTGGATTACCCGTTACTGGTGACAGCAGGCGTGCCTCATGATCAAATCCCATCACGCCGGTGTGAATATTGTCAGGCAAACGCCGGACAAAGTTTTCAGCAGCGCGCATAGCTTCACGCAAGGGACTGCCAGGCGCACTGCCCATGCTGCCGGAATGATCGATAACGAGAAGCACGTCGTGATCGTCAGCCAACTCCATCCTGGCTGGTGGCACGAGCCGGAGCTCAACGTCGATTTCCTCGCCGGCACTGTAAACGCACTTAGCCACGCGGCGGCGATAGTCTTTACCAGACTGGCGGGAATTGCGCATCAGCAGGATCAACCCAGCGCCGATCCAGAGTACCGAAAGAGCCAGGAGCATCAGGATGGTCCACATCATCGTAAAATCCTCTAATCCTCGTAAGCGTCCATTGCAATCAAGGTCAATGTGTCGTCATCAGCAGACGCACGACTCTTCTGCCATTGGCTGAGTTTCGTGAAAGAACCTCCCTCGCCAATCTTCTCGAACTTCACCGGAGGCGACGTGAGATACCAGGCATAATTCGCCGCGGCCTGGGCCAGCGTCGGGTCGGAACCAAAGGTAAGAAACTCACCGGTGTCGAAATAGGTCCATTGGTCAGCGCCCGCCGCGTCTTTTTGCAGAACGATGTGTCCGGCTTTGTAGGCACGCACAAAAGACGCGAACGCGGCTGGGTGCGAGAGTGCAATCCGAAGCTCAGGTGGAAAAGTAGAGACGGCGATTTTATGTTTGTTCTCGGCCCGAAGGCGCAACAGTTCAGCCTGTTGCTCGGCGATGGTAATGTGGCGGGCCTGACCGCTGTTCAGTCCGTTTGTCAGGCGTCCTTTACCAAGCTCGACTCGACGCAAAGCCGTTTGATCATTACCTCGTTGATCCTGACGTCTGCCATGGCTCAAGGGTTGAGGTACAGATTCGCAAAACTCATCCACGATTTGCGCCTCGAAGCTTTCTTCTGAAACAGGTGCGACCAGAAGCACTTCGCGTGGCGCGGTCGTGACATCAACCATGTCGTTGGCGAGTTTCATTCGCTGTTGCAGCGGATCTTTGGCAAGCGCTCCTCCGATCCGGATAGCAGGCGCGATACCAGCAAGCATTCGCGCCTGCTCTTCGAGCGCGTCAATAGCCGATTTCGCAGTTTCGAATTCCTGTTGATGGTCCACATAGGAACGAAGCACTATGCGCGCTGATTCACCATTGGGAACCACCGCAAAAAAGAGGCGCTCTCGAATAGCAGAGGTGACGTCCGGCGTGTGCAGCCAGGCCTCGAAGATTTCTTTGATCCAACGATTCACTATCTCGGGGTCCGGCAACGGATCGAGGTAAGTCCGATCGCTCAGCCCGCGCAACTGATCGCGAGCCTGGGTGGAACCTCTGTGGCGCCGGTGAAACTCTTCACAGGCGGCACAGAGTTCGTTGGTCCAGGCTTCCAGTTGAGCGCTTGCGGCATTTGCGACCTCGTTTACGCGATCGACAATCTCCGTAGTCGCCGCGGCTGCGCCCATCGCGTGCATTTCCGGTAGCACGACCTTTTCCAGGCGAGTTGATAAAAGACGCAACGTAGCAATGGCTTCGCTCGGCATCCAATCGCGATGCCATTCGGAATCATCGACATCGCGATGCCCGTGCAAACGCAGGCTGATGGAATTGGAGAGCGCGTCGACAAACCATTCACTGGTGGGTTGCGAACCCTCTTTTATGACTCTCATGAAACCCGGAGCCAGTGAGCTGTCACTAGCCGCCGCCAACAACAACTGCAAAGGTGTGCTGGTCGGCTCAGACCTGGCCCACTCCTGTAACAAATTGCTAGCGCGGTCTTCGCTTACATTCCTGAGTGAAAACCCGCCTTCGATGGACGGTTCGAGATCCAGCAGAACCTCTGGTCCAACAGTGCGGAGGAATACTTCAGACTGAATCCCTTCGTGGAGTTGCACTGGCAGAACGTGAACGGCCCGTGTTTGGGCCGAGATGAATTGTCGGGACTGAAGCAGATCACACGCCTTGAGGAGTGACGTGCGAGGATGGCGCTCAACCAGAACAGCAGCCAGTTCAGCAGCCTGAGCTGCAACAGAATTGTCGTCGTATGCTGAAGTGGTGAAGACCCAGTTGTAAGAACTCTCCTTGTCAACCGCATCGAGCAAGTCATGATCGGGATCGTAAGTGGTACGTTGTGGAAACGCTCCCGCCAGTCGCATCGATCCAAACTCAGCTTCCAGCGCGTGACGCGCCGCTGCGTTTTGTCGCGCGGGCGAGTCGGAAAGCACGCCAATAATCTCAGGAACAAATTCGATTTCCGAGCGCTCCTGATACTGGCGCGTGATGCGATTTAGTAGCCGGCTGGCGTCGAGGAACCAACCGCTTCCTGTGCCACCATCAGGCGATGCGAACACGATGATCTGTCGTGTTCCGTCAATCGTGCTCATTTGGACCAACGCGTCGCAGGCACGCTCGAAGACGGCAAGAAGCCCGTCTCGCTCGCGCGCGAGCCATTGGAACAAAGCCAACCGGCCCAACGATCGATCGCCACGCGTTCCTTCCGTGAGGTTCAGGTTTTCCCGCGGCACGTTGACGTACTGCTGCACATCGAACCATTTCAGATGCTCAGGTGTTCTTCCCAGTTCAGGCAAATACGCCTGTGACCGGCGAATCTCCGCGGGTGTGAGCACTTGTTCGATCGGAAACTGGGCCCAGTCATCGAAAGCAGTAGCGGCTTCACTCTGCCTGGCGTCGAGGTCGATCCAGACAAACTTATAAGCTTGAGATGGCTGACCGAGATGGGCCTGTTTGAGTTCCGCGCGGGTTGCCTGCAAAGACCGGAGACCTGCGCCACCCAAGCCGAGGAAAAGCGTCGGCACGGGATCCAAACGATTGTTCGTGATCGACGGAAGAGCCGGCAGCAGTGAGGGCGGGCGCGGTCGCGAAATTTCCGGCTCCGGCGGCACTGGTGAGACGAGCTCGGGCCTGCGTTGGGTGAAGTAAACCAGCGACCACAAAGCGGCCGGCAACAACCACCATAACAACATCATCCAGGTGATCACGAGAACCAGAGGACGTCGCTCGGCCTGCAGGTTGAATAGCTTGCCATCCTGAGCCGCAAAGGTGAGACGCGGTGGTTCGATCCCGACGTTCCATAAACCCGCAGATAGTGGCACCAGCGGGTGTGCGTAGGTGGTGGTGGTCTTTGGGAGCTTGCCTACGCTGAGCGTGAGTGAGCCTTGTCGATCGACCGCCCATGAAGTGCCTTGCAAGGGCACTGAGAAATGGCGACCATCGATGCGATGAGAGAGTTGTCCACCATCTTCCGATCCGCTAAGCATACTGTTCGCTGCACGACGAAAGTTGGTCGCGAGATCTGCGGCATCGACCGGATCGAAAACGTGTGAAGGTGAGTCGGTCATCTCTACCATCAGCGGAGCTGACCCGGAACCCGGCAAGCCGATCGAGAACAACTCGATTCCTTCAGCGCGTAACTCCGCGCCCTTATCAACCATTTCCGCATTCGTCATTGGTCCAAATGGACAGGTCAGGAAATTGCATGCTTCGAGATTTCCGTCTGTATAAAACACGGCGGCTTTCCTGGCATCGGGACGCGCGCTGTCAAACAATTCTGAGAGTCTTACGAATGCCTTACGCGTGTCATTCTGGCCAGTAAAACTGTCGAGTTGTTGCAGTCCATTGCGAAGGACTTCGGCGTCGTCAGTCCACGGAGTGATAATTTCGGCTTCAGTGTCGAACCGGATCAGAGCGAAGCGAATGCGTCCTTTCTCCGCCGCGAGTTCGCTGGCCACTTTGTACGCCGCATCGGACATTGCCGGAAGCGAACTCGTCATTGAACCTGAGACGTCGATGAGGAAAGCAATGTCGACAGTCGTGGGCTGCGCCGCAGGCGCTTTTTCTTCCCCGGTGAAGGTCATGAAGAAAGCAGCTTCACCGCCGGGGAGCACGACTTGCGGCGAAACTCTCGTTTGCAAACGTGCGGTTTGTGGACGAGAGTTGGACCAGTAAACGTAGGCCGCAAACAGGACCAGCACTGCAGCCGGGGCCAGCAGCAGGAGGAGCAGACCTTTCAAAAACTGTTTCTGACTGATGATTTTGTTTACCGCCATGATCGCTCCCCTTACATCCTGTGCTGGAGCGCAGTGCGTGTTTCCGGGTTCGCGTAGAAGTCGAGGACCATCTCAAGGCCAAGTCGTTCTTGTTTATTGAGGTCAGCCTCGACTTGGCTTTGTGCTGTTTCTCTTTGCGCAGCCCGCAGGTTTTCCGCCAGGAACTTGTCGATCGTCTTACCGAACTCGACGAGCATTGCGTCCCTTGTTTTGCCTTTACTCTTGGCCATATCAATAGCGCTTTGTGAGGCATCGGCAAGAGTGATTCGGCGACGAGCGCCTTTTAATCCTTCGCGTTGGAGGAGCACGAAGGTGTTCGCGGCCTGCACGACGTCCGCGCTGGGATAGTCGGCGAAGCTGACCAGCGTTACCTCTTCGGCGTTGTTAGTATCGTGCCACCGCCAACCTCCATTTATTCTTTCGATAGCACCAGTTGCGAGGCAGTGCACAAAGGCCTGCATCATTGCGGGCTCGTCAAGCAGCCTCACAATCCGGGGTGGGATGTGGTAATCACCTGTGCCAAAATGTCGTTTCAAACAATAGTTTCGCTCGATAAACCAGGCCTCCAACTCAGCCCTGAACGCATGATAGACCTGCGACCGCTTCACTTCGTCATCATGCCTGTTGTCTCCCTGCAGGTGCTCTGTTTGCATGTGAATGTATCGATCCCGGCAAGTGCGCAGATCGTCTATGTCGTCAATATTAGGTTTCTTGATCTTGAGCAGGGTCATTGAGTTTTTATCGGAGTGAGTAGTCTCCGAATCGTTGACGGTCATTGCTTCCTGGCCGCCCAGCGCTGCCTGGATGGCGGTAGCAAGATTCTGCTTTTCGGGAACTAATGGATCCTTAAAGACCAGTCGACATTCTTCGGCGCCCTCCGCATTGATTAACACTTTCGCTGCATTGCGGAGAAGATTGGCTATAGCTTCCGGTCTGGCGCCCTTCCGTTGTGCGAAAAGCAAGTAATCGAAAACATCCTTCTCCCTCAGTGGGCCTTCCATCTGTTGGCGGAAGTAGTCGCGCAGATTGCGATGAATGTCAGACAAGTTGCGTGATGAATACGCAAAGGTGTTCCTTAGACTAACTGCTAAGCGCAATTCGGGCATGCCATCTTTGTTGACGAGAGCTTCCCATCGCGTAGCCTCGAGCGCCTGATCAGCAAGTGTGACGCCCTGACTGACGTAGACGCACTTCTTCAGCTCTTCTCGATAGCCCTGCATCGTCACCTCGAGCCGCTCAGGTTCCCAACTGATAAGTGCGCTACGGTTCTGGCTAAGGCGGTACAGACGACTGTCGAGTTCCTTCTTCAGAAACTGGTTCCGGACTGTGTAAAGACACGACTCAGGTTGGTCAAGGACTAACGTATTAAAGACTCCATCAAAAACTGCCTGCCAGTCTTCAAAACGGCTGATGACACTCCGCACAAGCTGCTGCATGTTCTTGATCAGCTCGCGTTTCTGATACCAGCGGATATATTCAGAGCATTCGTTGCGGGCAGATTGCTGATACGACTCCACCCACGTCCCGAACAGTGCTAGGAAACCGGGTGATTTGCTTACGTTGAGCTGGTTGAGTGCACTCACGGGTTGCTGCTCTCGGAATGCAGCCTCCTCGTTCAGCGCAGAGAGGAACCTGGCTATTAACGCATCTATCTGTTTTAGTGCTCCGATGGCGTGTTGACCTTCGGCTCTTAACCGTGTCAGGACAGTACCAGGTCGCGGATTTTTAGCATCTGCAACGAAACTAGTAGCCTGGGTCAGTTGGTCGATGATGCTCTTATCGACTTTCGAACGAATGTGTCCGGAGATAATGTCAGAGACGTGCTTGAGGCCTTTAGAAAACGAGTTCTGTCCTCCGGCGAGATTCGTGTATGTTTTGCTGATGGCGTCAAGTTCAGCACCGAAGCGGACTTTAGATTGCTCCTGATTTTCTCTTAGGCCTTTTGCTTTTTCATTCTCCTTGTAAGTCTTGGTCACGCGATCAACGAGCGCTACTTTCGTTTCGTCGGGCTCGGTGAAGGAAAGATACGGATTCACATAGGTGAGCTGGACTGCGAGCTTTTCGGAAGGACTGAGTTGAATACCGGCAATGGCTCCGCCCCCGAACTGATACCACTCGGTAACAATCCTTTCAGGTGTAACAGTGTTCTTAATAAAAGCCCTGTCGTTGTTTTCGTCCTGGGTCTGTGCTCGCTTTAGGAGATCAGCAAAAAGCGCGAGCAGGCCTTTTACTCTGGTATCAGCGGCTTCCTTGCGATCATCGGGTGAACCGGAATAGATATCCAGTCTTTCGTCAAGTTCTTCGTTGGGCGCTCCGAGCCGCCGCAGATATGTCTCCACTTGCTCCCAGGCGAAAATGTCAGCGAGTGTTTCCTCTGGAACATAAAAACGCGCTGCTCCCATCGAAAGCGCAGGTGAAGTTTCATTTACTGCCTCTTGCAACAACACCGGGCCCGAGTTCTCATCGAGATATGGATCAATAGAATTGGCAACCGACGCGAAGAAGTCTGATCGATCCTCGTCCTTCCGACATTCCCGGCCAAGGTAGAACAGCCGATCGAATAGCGCCTTTTTTGTTGTCGAATGCATCAAAAGCCGGGAGTCGTAAAAGACTCGAGAAGTAAACTCCATGGACGCTTCTTCACCCGTCTTGCCGATGCCAAGACCCTGAATGCGGTTCAACTCACGAAACAAACTGTAGGCGCGTGCTCTGCTAATACCCGACTTGTCGCTGTACACATCCGGCAGAACAATTACACCTGTAAGCTGAATGTCGCGCCGGCCATGGTCCTTAACGGCCAAGCGTGTAAGGTATGCGGCGTCCAGCAGGCACCCGGCCCCCGTACCACCGGCCGACGAGCCGATCACCCAAACGTTCACTGAGGCGTTCCTGGCCTGCTGGGCCAAGTCATTGATCAACTGCGCAATCTTGGTTTTCACCCGTTCCGCGTTTTGAAACATCGCGAAGCGGCCGATCTGACGTTGTTGGGCCGCACCTTCAAGAATGTTCAGGTTGGCCTCGCGAACGTGCAGCTTCAACCACGGAGCATGTAGCCAGTCTTTAAGATGTGGGTAACGCTCGGGCGAGCCGCTCGGATCCAGGAACTCATCGACGTGCGTTTTTAAATCCGGATCGTGATCGCCGAGGTAGAAATATTCGGAGGCCGGGTCGAGTGAGTTTTTCTCCTCTATGGCCTGGGCTACCTTCTCCTCAGCTGCGCCACCGAGTAGCTTGACTGTCTTGCCTGGACGCCAGTCGGCAATCGTGTCGAATAAGAGGAACTTGACACTATCGGGTTTGACTCCGTTCTTCAGCACGGTCAATTCCTTCAGAGCAGTGAGTATGTGTGCCCCTGTTCCGCCAAATCCCATCACCAACGCCTGCATAGCCATGACTGTTTCTCCTAACCTTTCATTTCAAAATTTCTATTGCCGGGCATCAAGCCGGAGCACGTATCCGCTGGACAAACCTTTCAGTCTCTCTGCCCTGCCCTTTGTTATGATTGATCTGTAAGTCGTTTTTGCCGGGTCGTTCTGCCAGCAGTACTCAACCTCAGCACGCACGTCGTCAGGTGAGAGAATTCGCTTGACGCGGAAAGTTGACGCGACAACGTTCTCGCCATTGACCGATACACTGACTTGCCGGTCGTACTTGAACTTGTTCCATCTTCCTGCTCGATACTTTTGAGCACTGTCGCCAGCTGGATCGAGATCGCCATCGTAAAGCTTCAGCTCGACCAGCCTCCGGCGCGACGAGTCGATCCACCACATCAAAACTCCGGGCAATACACCCCACACCAGGAAAAGGACCAGCGCCACCATGATTACCGCGAGCATGAACAGAACGCCGCCCAGAATCCAGCGCGAGTAACGAACGTCTATTGGTCCAACCGTCATCGGATCGCCACCGATGCGTTTCGATTCTGCTTCTTCAGGAAGAACAATGGAGTCGAGGAAAGTTTTTGGCGGCATTCGATCCGCTTGTGGGATCACGCGAACCGCGGTCTGCCCGGCGTTCCACCAGCCCTCCCCCGCTTTCCAATTGACTGAGACCGGAACGTCAGCCTTGAATGTCCCTGCCGACGTAAACTGCAGCGGAACGGGCGCGTCTAGTGGAACACCCGACAGATCCACGTGTTGCAGCATCAGCCACGTCGCCGGATCCTTAACGACGCTTTCGGGTTTGTTAACGAGTTCATTTTTGGCATCAACAAGTGCGAACTCCACGGTTGTGGTGTTCTGCATGGGCATCATGCGTACTCCTCCGATCGCTTCCGGAGAAGTCATTTGCAGCCGGTATGGACGCGAGTCGTTTACTTCGAGACTCTCGTTGTAGGAGTGTGCATTGGATCCGAAGACGTCGAAGGTCGATCCACTCTTAAGTGTAACCAACCCTTTGGGCCGCACTTTGTAAGCGCCCACTGTGGGAGGTTTCCACTTAACTTCAAACTTCCCATCCCCTTTGAACTCCGCGGGGAGCTCAACCTCTGAGCCAGACGGAGGAGTAATGACGATCGAAGCCTTAATGGGCCATTCGCGGAGTATCTCCAGGGGCTGCCCTTTACTGTCGTGGGCCTGCACTACGATTCTTGTCTCGGTCTCAACACTTGTGGCTCCCGCGGGTAAAATTCGCTTCACTTCGGGTGAGAAAGTCTCGACGAAATTCTTGTAACTCCGGGAAGGATCCTGATTGATTTTATAGAGACCCGGTTTCGGATCTTCGACAATGAAACGCGCAAACGTTCCCGGGCTCGAGGTTGCGCCGCCGGATGACAGTGGTATCTCGGATCCAGCCGGGTCCAGAACACTGACCGGAGTGCGTGGCAGACCGAAGTTGATATTGAAGATGACGCGCCGCAGGTAAGGAGGACATTCGTAATCTTTGACGATCGCTTTTCCATCGACATCAAGCCAGTCGTTGACGATCTCCTGCACGAGAGTAGAGATGTTTGTCGACGCAATCTCAGCGAGTCGCGCATGGCCTGGCCCGGCGGTTTCCTCCCAAAACTTTCCGTCACCTTCATTCCAATAGTTTGCGGCATCGTTCAACCCAACCACCCAAAGCTCGATGTCGCTCCGCTTCAGATTGCCCGAATGGGTTGTAATCTGCTTTCTGAGCTCTTCGAGTGAAACACCTTTACGAGGAAGGTCGGGACGACCATCAGTGAGGAGCAACATGACGCGACGACGGCCTTTCAGCGGTTCTGACGCCATCATCTTCTGCAGCTCCTGATATCCCAGAGCGATTGCATCTGGAGTGTTCGTGTCGCGCATGTTTTTCGCGGTCACATAACGCTCGACGAGGGCCTTCGCTTCACGCAGTGCTTTACCCGGATCTCCTGGATCGAAAGCCAGTGAGAGCGGAGTTGGAAAAGCCACTGACGCTTCATCTCCGAAATCGACAACCGAGACGCGGTGCACAAAAGAGGTACCCTCGACGTGTTCAGCCAACCGGTAAATGATGTTCTTGGTTTGACCGATGCGGTGTTCCCACTTGTCATTCGCGCGCGCCCCCCACATGCTCGCGGACTGATCGATCAGGATCACCACGTCCAAACCGGTGAACTCGGTTCCGGCGGCCATCGTCGAGCGCGACGGCAGGACCGCGACCACCGTTAGCAGCAGGATGAGTCCGAAGATCAAACTTCGGTTGACTATTGAGGGATTCCCTCGTCCAGGTATTTGCATATCCACTCTGGCAAATAGCGACGGCTTTGCGACAGGATCGTGGGCATCGGCTCGATGGTGGCAAAGTGTCGCTTGAATTGAATGTATGCCCGCCGCGAGTGAGGCGGGTCTTTGGGAAAACGCTTCAGGTATTCGATATGAGCTTCCGGCTCGAAAGCGCTGCGGGACGGAACGATCGGTTGGCTACGCTTTAGCTCGCGCCATATCTTCGCGAGGGCATCTTCTTCGGCTTGCAACTGCGCAAACTGCGCTGCGAGAGCGGCAAGATCGGGTGGAGCTGGTTTCGGCAGGAACGAACCTGCCCGTGCATGTACGGTGATGCAGTATTCGGCTGAAATCAGGCGCCAGAGATGTCTGCGTTCGGCGCCGACGCTTCGGAAAAGCGAGATCATGTTGTTAATGCCGCCGACGAGTTCCTGGAAAAGATTACTGACATCCCACAACTCATCGTTGCCGCATTTATCGGCGGCCTCAGTGATCCGATTGTGGAGATAGGGAAGCGTCGTTAGCGGCTCTAATTCCCGCTCCAGCTTAAGCAGTCGTGGCTGCAGGGCAATTCCTTCAAACTTACCTTGCAGTGTCTGCCGGCACGTCTCGAGGCGCTCCTGCTCCGCCTGCAGGCGGAGATCGGCATCACGCAACTCATCTAGATCGGTCCAGATTTCGTCGACAGCCGACACCAGCTCGCTGACTTCATAGAACTTTTCCGGTAACTTGATGGTGGCTGTCTTGCGCGGTATTTCGTTCAGGTAATCTGTCAGTCTGGCCCACTCCGTTTCGGCCTGCCTCAGTCCGCGCTGCATTACCTTAAGAGCCGGCAACTCGAGCTTGTCATTGTTGCGTAGTTCGTTCTCGTATTCGTCAGCAATCTTCGTGATCTGCTCTTTGAACTCTTCGGTCGGAAGTTGAATCGGCAGGGAAACATGATCGCGGAATGCTTCGTGTGCCCATGCCAGCATTACGAGATCTTTCTGCGCTTGCCAGTAGTCAATCAGACTCTCTAATCGCTGCGCGAGAAGTTTGTCGCCCGTTACCTGCCTTTCAAGGTAAGACACCAGCTTCTTGACCGCGGGCATGCCACCAGTGGTGCGAATGTAACTCTCGACGGTCAGCCATTCTTCCCAATGCTCGAAAGTTTTCAGTTGTTCAGGTGACGCCTGTCGGGTTGTGAGGAGACGAGTCACAACCATTCGTAAATTCCTGAGTGCCTCGTCTTCTTTGTCTTCCCATGCCTTGACCACGGCTGCGGTCAGAATGCCGTGTGCATCGTCTTTAAGATGGACACTGATCTGCGACCAATCGCTCTTGAGTACCTGCGACAGGGCCAGAACGCCAGTCTCGCGTGCTCTTTCGAGAGCAAGGAGAGTTTTGAGCCAGCGAGTGCTTTCGTGTTCCTGGTCCAGTTCGAGGATCTTCTTTTCAGCTCGGCGCCATTGTTTTGATTTGATAAAGCGCTCGGCATAACCGACCCCGGCCTTGTGAAGAAAAGCAGTCTGACGCCAATTGAGATCGAGTCGCGTGAGCTCGTGTTTAAGCGAGCCTGCGATTTCTTCACATCTTTCTGGTGACACCGGACTCTCGCTCAAAACCGCGAGTACGGCGTGCCATTGATCGGTGCGGTTCTCCTCCTCAAGCAGCCTTGCCTGGTTGAGAGCCTCAGGAAGGATGGGTGGTAATTCTTCCGTGCTGGTGCGCCAGAGTTGCCACCATCGTGCGGCTTCCAGAGAATCCGAAAAATTTTTCTCGCTGGTGAGTGTCTGAAGACGGCGTAATCGCTGTTCATTGGCTAAGTAGTAATCACACTCCATCTCCTGCTTGCGCGGAAAACAGAGTTCCACTAATCGATCGATTTGCCAATTCGCGATTGCGTTATTGATCTGATGATAGGCAATCTTGCGCTCCGCCTTCTCCTTGAGCTTAAGCGCAGTGGCATGATTGCCGAGCTCTTCCAGAATATCCCGGGCGACATTCTCGGCTTCAACATACTTTTGAATGGCATCGGAGCCGTCAGCATCCAGCTTGGCGAAAGCGTCCTGGGCACGGTTGAGCCGTTCTTTAAAAAATGTTACTGCGCTTATAAAAGCTTCCGGTAGCGGTTCGACTGTGGGTATCCGGACCGGGAACTCGTCTCCAGTCCTGATAACTTTCCATGCGGTACTGATCTCATCGATGCGAATTCTCCAGGTGTTCAATTCCTCAACGAAAATGTCTGGTAGTCCCGCCTGTTTATCGATCAGGCCCATCAGGATTACGTCCAGGGCTTCAGGGCTGTCAGCTTTGGCAAGCTCATTCTGGATATCTTCCGCAAGCAGTTCAAGACTGCCTTTGAACCATTCTTTCTGCAGCGCTAGACCAGTCTCCTGAGTGTCAATTTGTAGTTTTTCAAAACTTGCCTGGAATGTTCTGAGTTCATGAAACGCGCGTAGTTTTATGGCTTGACTTTCAAGGAATTGGACGACTTTGCCGACGTTGGCCTGTTTCGCGGCGGCGAGACGTTCGCGCCACCGGTCCGGTACTTCCGGCGTTAGGTACAGGGAAAGTTCCTGCACGTACTTGATAAGGAATGAGGCTTCGGCCCATACCGTCGGTTCGTGCTGGAGTGACTGGTCGAGCAAACGTACGACTTCTTCATATTTCCGGTCCGCCTGATATATCTGATCCTGGAGTTGAGTAACGGCCGTCTCAAAATTTGCCGGTGGTTCAGTCAGTTGCTGGAACATGCACCAGGCTTCATCGAAAGACCAGGTGTTTAGTGGTGTCGCAATTTCGCGACGCACTTTTTCAAAGCGAAGCTCGAAGAGCCTATTACGCAACAGGCGAAGCTCTTCCAACTCGGCTTCATAAGTTGTCAGAACAGAAAGACTAGCGAATCTATTGAGGGCATCGATTTCTTCACGCGCTGTCTGAGGTTGCACCCGAGGCAAAGCCTCTGAGATCCATTGTCGTAGGTCTTTGAGTATCTCTCGACGAAGGCGGGCCGCGACTGCGGGTTTCGATTGCAGTTCGCCTAAAACGATCGGGAGATTGACATCCGTTAAGTTATGAATAGCGACCCAGCGCAGAGTAAACGCAGAAAATTCCGGATCTCTCTCAACACTGGGATTACAGTTGCTGTCCAGAATCTGCTTCGCTTGCTTTGCGTAAGGCGTGCCTTGCCATTGTTCTACGATCACCCGCAATCCACTACAGCCGCGTGTTCTCTGTTCCGGATCTGTAGCCCGCAACATGAGCTCAAAACGAATGATGTCTTCCCGGATCTTATCCATGAATAAAACTCACTTGACCTCGATCTGCGGACCCATGAACAACGTGTAGCCACTCGCAGTAGGAAAATAGAACCTGACTTTGTAAACTCCCGGCTGCACTCTCACCGTTCCATCGCCGATATCGAACGGCCCACCCACATTGATACCGCCGCTGGAAAGCCAGAAGTCATATTTCTCGGCGCCCGGTGTTGTACTCAGGTGCAGGACTTCCCCGCTTTTCACTTCGCGTGGCACTGGCTGGTCCACCAAAGCTCGAATACGTGCAAAGTTCTGTGTCGTGCGGATCTCGCCACCACGGATCGACACTCCGACACCGAGATGAGTGAACTCGGGACGTAGAATATTTTCCCGGTGTCCGGGACTCGCCATCAGTTCCCTGACGATCAACTCTGCCGTTTTGCGAGCTTCGGTTGCCGGGTAATCGGATAGCTTGAAGATGTTTTCACCGGTGAGGCCGACCAGTTGACGATGAGCGAGCGCTATGCGATCCGCGTGTGAAAGTCCATCCGGATTAACATGATCGAAGAACCTGCGGGCCAGCATGTCGTCGCTATGCTCGCGCGCGATGTGCTGAAGCGTGTCATCCCAGGTTAAATCGTTGAGCGCGCCGCCTGCTTTGCGACGATTCTCATTGACGAGTTCGAGGATCAGTTTCTCGATCTCTTCGGAATGTTCGATTCCGGTCGCATCGACAGTAGCCGGACTGGTACTGCCTGAAGTTGCAGGCTCGGCTGGGGTGCCCGCCGTGGTTCCGTCCGGTATGTGCGTGCGCGCGCGACCCGACGTATCCGGAACTTTGGGTCTCCCGATTTCCGCTATACGCGGACGCAGAATCAAAAAGCCTGCGAGCAATAGCGCGGATATAATTGCCAATGTTGCTACAAGTTTCACTTCACGATCCTCAGGGATTGATGGACGTTCATGTCATTGAGCCGGATATGGCGACGACTTCACCCTTATTTCCGTTGCCGTCGGCCCACCACGGAAAGACTTCAACATCGACGATAAACTTCGGGTCCTCCCCCGGTTTTCGTTGTTTCAACTTCGCGGCTACCTTTTCTTTAAACTCCGGGAGTTCGCTCAAGTTGGAGTCGATCTCGTAACGGAGTGTCGCTTCCGGTGGTGGTTCGCTTAGCAGAGTGAGAAAGGGAACCTGCACATTGAACTGGCATATCGTCGCTCGCAGTGCGGTACATGCCTCAGTGAGCGGAGCGATAAGCAGAGCGAGGGAATCGTCATCCGCAAAGTAAGTTCTGGCCACTAACTCTGCCCTGAGAAGATGATGAAGCCACTTCCCCAAAAGACCGGACGACAGACATTCCTTCCAGATAGCATCGCCATCGAAGCTTTCGAGATTAGTCAGCAGTCCGTCTAAGTGATCTTTGAACTCACTGATTTTTAGCGCTTCGAGCGCATTCATTCGATCTGCATGGCTAACAGCCACGACTGCCCGATCGAGTGCTTCAAGAGCGGCGGAGAGTCGCAACCTGAGTTGGCGATGCGTGTAATTTCCGGCTGTAAATCTTTGCAAGATGGTTTGAACTTGCGCCGGCTCGAGCTGCGTGTCAGCGCTCAGGTGTACGTAGCGCGACAGAGCTCCGGCCAGTTGCGTGCTTTCCTGGGTTTGGACTTTTAACGATTCGATTTCACGTGTTAACTGTCCATTAGCAGTCTCGAGTGATGCCGCGTTCGATACGAGGTGTTTATTAGAATTGAATTTATTGACCAGTGCAGTCGTCATCTCGTCGATTGGACCCGAGGCATTTGGCAGTACTTCCTTGATCGTTGTGTTTACTCTTTCACTAATCTCGTCATGACTCTGAAGTTTGCACCGGAGATCAAACACCAGACTGTCTGGCCCAAGTGTCGAAAGTGAATACCGCGGCTCGGAAGTCGAAAAATCGTGGTGAATCGCTTCCAAGTCCTTTAAGAGCTTTTCGATCGCCTGCTTCACACCTTGGGGATTGTGAGTTTGGTCTTTGAACATTTCGCTCAGGAACTGAAACAACGCCACCGATTCGCGCGCGTAACTGAGCACTTCCTTGAAATCATCCTGCTGGAACGGTTGAAATGTATTCTGAAGACTGGCCCAGTCTTTTTGCAGCGTTGTCAGGGCTCCGCTCGGACACTCTTTCTTGGAGTACGTCTCCCACATCGTGTGCACTTGCTGTCGTGCAGACTGCAATCGAGCGAGCGTGGGTGAAGGTCCGTTTGAATTATTGCCTGCCAATGGCAACAGATTCTGATCGAGCTCGGCAGTGAGGTTGTTCAAACCTTTTCGAATGTCCTGGTCCAGGAATTTACTGCCGAAGTGATTACTGATGAACTCCCGGAGCGCAATCGTCTCTGCATTGTCATCATGCTTACCGTCGTCGTCCCCTTTGGCGTCAGGCTTTTGGAATTTTTTCAGCTCCTCCTCGATTTTTCGCTGTGTAATCGCTTTCTGAACTTCCGGATCAAAATGACTTCTCGGTTGCCCCCACTGTTTTAAATAGAACAGGACTGCCGCCGTAGTTACGACAGCGACACCAAGTGAGAGAATGGCTGTGAGTAGAATCAGGAGCAGACGATTTCGGCTGGCAATTGAATCAATCTTTCCGTCCAGCTCTTTTAAGTTTTTCTTGATTGCTTCTGACTGGTCAACGGCGACCACTGGTACACCCGTTGAGTCACCTTGCGACTGGATTTGTGAGGCGCCGTCCCACGCTCGCTGCTGCAGCGCAGTGCGCATTACCGTAGAAAACGCGACATAACTCTCCTCAAACATAGTTAAGGGTTTGTCGAGGTTCTGTTTGCTGCTGGTAACCGCTTTGAATTGCAGACCATTTGCACTTAACGTCTTAACGGCATCATCAATTGAGACAGCCGTATCGAGCACTTGAGTGATGACAGGCTTTTCTTTTTCGACCAAACAGCTTTCGAAGAATTTATCTAAATGGGCTTTCGAGGTTGATCCAGCCTCCTTTAAATTTCCAACTGCCGCGCCGCTGTCGTCATCACGCTTGTTAAGCGCCTGGCCTGGGAAGAAAAACCAGTAGCGCGCAAACAGCTTCACTTCGCCTTTCGGCGGAACGAGCGCAACGCCTAATGCACTCCCACTGCCATCGCTGCCAGGGTTAGGCATGGACGCTTTCACAATTGCAAGATGATGTTCGCGACCAGCGCACTTGACAGACGTCAGCGACTCAGCGACCTCGACAGTGACTTCCAACGGATTCTGGGCCACCACGGTGTTTTGAACCGCTAAGAAAAGAAACGTACCCAGCAACCATATAAGCACCGCCGTTAAGCGCTTTTGTGGCTCACGAGTGTCCGATGTCTTTGCGAGCATGTACGCCTGGTCCATCTGCATCACTCTCCTCCGAAATGGTTGTCCTCCGGATCCAGTAAGTCACTTCCTACCGGCCACGGTGCAGTGGTGACGGCCTGCGAACCGGGTTCACCAATGACTGGTCGCCTTGTGCCGTTTTCATCCACGATGCTGAGCATGAATTTCCCGTTTCGTTCTTCATCGCGCTCGATGCGAATGCGATTCGTGCGGCGACGGTAGACCTTGCCATCGACATCCACATAGAAATGCTCTCGCAGCGATTTAAAGTCCGCGCTCGGGTTTGGGTTCTTCAGGTTGATCTGCACGATTCGAAACGTGGGACTTCGGGTAAGGTCAATCCACTGGTCCCACTTATCTTCGGTGACGATGTCTGAATTGTTATTTATGAGGACGCCCAGTTGCGGTTTGAACGTAGACTGGTCTTCGATATCGTCAAAGTCGATGTTCAGGTCCTGCCGGGCAATGGCGCCCTGAACAACGGCGCTTTTCATGCTGCCGTTTCGAAGCAGGTCGGGATGTTCCGCACCGTCAAACTTGGCCCACACAGCCTCACGTAATCCCGGCCAGAGCGCTCCCCGGCCCGAGACGATCACAGTGTGTACTTGATTTGCGGGAACGTTTGCCGCATGCAACAGTTCTTGAATGACCGTCTCAGTAACGAAGTGCTGAAACTCCTTCATAGAATGGTGCCCATTGATAAGAGCGGCCGGGATTGTCAGGTAAAGAGCGCCGGGCCTGGTCCAGATGCCCACTTCGTCTTCAGGCGGGGGTGCTGTAGGTAGCTTTTCCCACTCAGCCTGATTTTTAGGTGGTGTGACTATTCCTACGTCGGCAACCGAGGTGCCGACCTTGACGGTGAACGGCTTGCTCCCATTCCATGAATGTTTGGTCTTTCTGAGCGCCTGCCACAATTCTTTTATCGCTTTGCGGTGTATTGACTTTTTACCGTTAACCAACGACTTGCCGGCAACGCGATAGGTGTATTTCAAATGCGGGTCGTTGTTGAGGATCAGGCGCTCGTAAAGAACTCGATCGACAATGCGTGCCAGGATTTCATCGAGGTGATTGCCGGCCACCGGAACGCCAATGCGTCCCTCAACTTTCCAGCGTCCGGGGTAGCAATAAGGAACCTTCTTCCATTCAATTCGAATTAGCGAAAGATCCAGAGTTCCGGCGCCGAAATCGTAGACGAGTATTCGCTCGGTTCCAGTGCCGCGGTTCTCTTTCATCTGCATGCGGCAATAGGAATATGCAACGGCGTCTGATTCGCTGATCAGATGTATGCGTTCCTGCCGTTGAATGCGGAACCTGCGACTAAACGCCTTGAAGGCAATCTCCCGCAACCTTTGCTGATGGTTCGGAGTGAAGGTATTTGGATGGCAAAGGATAACCTGATCGGCACGGTAATCAGTGCCGTCGGCCAGCAGGTACCCGTCTATCAGCGCTGCTAAACTCGATTCCACCATTCTGTCCAATGGAACAGTGGTCCTTGTCACTCGAACGTTATCGTCATCTTCGTAGGTGATCGCTGTGTCCAGCGGAATGTTCGTGGTGGATTGGCCCAGCCATGATTTGATCGAGTAGATCACTCTGCCTGGTTCATCCGCGATCAATTTCGTAATGGCCGGTAAGCTGATGAAACCGGGATCTCCTGGCTTCAACGATGCGGGCGTGTAGCCGGGGAAACCCGGTCGACTGGGATTAGGTGGTATTAGAGATTGGCGGATATCTGCATCGCAAACGATCCAACTCGGGAGCAGGTATCGGCTCTCCCTTTCCGTGTTATCTGGATCATACCAGTCCAAACCGTCCTTCATATCGCCTCGAATTTCCTGAAGCGGAATGGGAAGCACCTTCTCCTCGTCGCCAGATCCGAACGCGGCCGCAATTGCCGAAGTACCGTAATCAACGCATAGCCAATTCGGACTAGGCAGTTGTTCGATGCCCAGGGGGACCATGATTCGCAATTCGCGGCGCGTTTCGTCGCCCTGATCGGTGCCAACGCGAATGGCGAGTTTTACTTCCGCTGTCAGGTGTTCAGGCGAGACGACGGCGCCGTCGATGCGATTGATGAGTCCGGGAAAGAAGCGGACGATGCGAGTCTGTTGCTCAGCGCCTTCCGGGACGTGGATATTTGAAGACTTGTGGTCGAAGTCGTAAACGTCCAGCAACTCGCTCTTCCGTCGCGTCTCAAACAACTGTATTGAGCCGCTGACCTGCTCGTCGTGAAAGATCGTAGTAACCTGGACATCGACAAATCCTTTTCCACTACTGGCCGAATTGCCTACTTCCAACTTCAACAGATCGAATGGTCCATTGTCAGTAGCGTCAAATTCGAACTTCTGCGCGTCGAGCCAGATAGTCTCATCTTCAAGTGGCGACTCTCCCGCAGACGTGCCATCGGGTGCGAACAGTCTCTGTTCGGCTCGACCAGCACGGTTCCAGTAGACCTCGCGCGCGGGTTCAGGCTGAACAATCTTGAGAATGATCTCTGCCCGTGCGTCGTCACGAAAAATCGTGGTGGTTTGCTGTGCCACCTGCGAGGAAGGATCAAAATCGCCAATGAGCCTGAAAGCGTACGTGTCAGATACGGGATCGGGATTAGTAATTACTGCCCCGTCACAAACAAGCAAAACTGGAATTTCAACGCGCGCCTTAGGTGAGAGAATCAAGCCTGGCTGGGCAAGCTTGAACGTGTGAGCGCCGAGCGGCGCATTTCCCCGGTAGACTTGAAACGTGTGATCGCGCCACACGAAAGGTGAGGCAAACAAATGATCGGCGCGGCTTTCGAAAACAAAGGCGCCAACCGGAATTTCCTTGCGCTCCTTGAAGATCAATTTTGGCTGGGAGGAAGCTACATACTTTACGAGTGGTTTACGCTCCTGCTCTGGTTTGACAGTGAGCGTACACGCCACCTCACGACTTAATGTCTTCTCCTCTTTCGGATCTATTCGCGACAGCACTTTGCCGGACCATGAATCGCGATTCTGCGCACCGTTTGTTTCCCAATTCATGGTCACGCGCAAATCAATGTTGAAATTCTGATCGACCGCGTGGTGACCGTTGTTCGAAGTGTGCTTGTAGTCGAGCAGAGATTCCGAAGCGAGGAAGACAAATACCTTCTTGCTGTGAGACACCGCTTCCTTCGTGGTGAGATCGAGGCTGTTTTGTTCTTCCTGCTCCTGCCCTACTTTGATGAAACCGATCGGCGACGGTGATGAAAGCTCAAGGCCACTTTCATTGAAGAAGTTGTATTTCAGGCTGAACTCGGCATCGCGGGTTGGCTGCTCGTCGTTTTTCAGAAGCCGGCCGAACCACGGCAACGCCGTATCATTGATTACTTCCAAAGTACCGACTAGCACGCGGCTCGTTGCAGGTCGATTAAAATCGACTACGACTTCGGAAGCCGGTCTCCATTCCAGTTTCGGCTGAAAGGGACGTTTGTACCTGGTCCTATGCAGGTATAGGATGAGCAGCACGACCGCGGCGACAGCCAGCATCAAAAAAACAACCCAGTAAACGTTATGCCAAAACTGCAGGCGATCACTCGCTTCAGCTTGCGTCGTGACTCGATCAGCATCAGCTCGCCAGAGCGCCGCGAGTTCCTGGTTGTTAAGCTTGATATCGGGGAACAGACCAACCGCGCCAGAAACTATAAGAGGTTGCGTTGGGGTGATTTCGATGTTTTGCTCTGAGCTTTTGACGAAGAGATGATTATAGACATCGGTTTCGTATTTAAACCCTACGGTGAGATTGAGCTTGCCAGCAGTGAGTTCCGGATCATCAGCCGCTATCTGCAAATTAGTGCCCGCTGCGGTAAACAGCGGGATCGCAATACGGTTTCCTTCGTCGACGCAGGCAGGAGCTTTGCATGACGATAAGTCGACGGAAACGTTTTGCAGAGTGGTTTGCTTGCCGAGTTTCCACGGTCCGCCGCTTGCTCCCTCGAAAACCATTTGCAGGAACAGTGGCCTGAACAGATAAGGCGCTGAGGTATTTAATATGACGTGCAGATCCCCGGTGTGCGGCACTTCAGGAGTGAGTTGTAGCTTGTCTCGTGAAACTGACTGACGATCGATTCGAATTCTTCGTTGGTAGGAAAGCGTAGTATCGGCTGAATGTAGAGGCACAACCTCAAAGGTGTTTAAGTGTAACGATCTGGTGGTCCGGTTCCATTTTTGGTTCGTCCTGAAATGGAAGCTTGCGGCAACCTGCTCAGTGGTGTTAACCGTCTGCTCTGTTCCCTCGACTCCGAAGTGCTGTTGGAAGTTTCCGAGCTCGGACGCTGGTGAGGCAGTCGTGTTGTAGAGGTCGTTGGATGCTTCGATAATGATCGTTCTGGAAAACAATTTATCAGCCGGAATCTTTTTCTCGAGGTAAGGAAGGATCAGCGACGGGGCGGTTGCGATAGGGGAAAGATGTCCGCCAAACCGGCAGGGCTTTACGAGCTGGCTGGCGAGCGAAGTAGCAAAGCGCTCCCGGGTCAGGCTATCGATTGGCTCCAGCACAAACATGTCTTCCTGCAGAGCGGAGGACCCTTTTTGAGTTCCGGCGCAACCGGTCGCTGCGTTGCCGCCGTAGATCGTGAAGAAAACGATTGAAATTCGATCTCGATCGGGCCGAAACTGCGGAAAAGCAGCATCGACGACTTGTCCTTCGACTTTCCCGTCGAAGAGCAATTCCGGCAGCGAAGTCTGAATGACCTCTCTGTAGGACCGCATGTCGCCGGAGTCATCGACTAAAAGAATGAAGTGGTTTCCATACGCTGTGAGGTCTGGAGATTGAGCAGCGGTCTGCCATGGTGAAGCAAGAAACAGGCCGGCTACAACAATCGGCAATACCCGCAGAGCGATTCGGCAAATAGAGTTGGTAGTCATTGTGAGAGCGAACATCGACCTGTTAATGCGTTCAAATGCCCCCGAGATATTCGACTTCCGTTTCAGATTAAGGATGGAGTTCACTAAGCCCTGAGTTCAGGCACAGTGATACTTGCCACATTCCGTTCCGCGTTGAATCGGAAGGATGATCCTTTCAGGCGTTATTCAATCTGGTTATGGTCGAACTGTCTGAAATGTTACGGCGGGAAAAACGAGGATGCTCGACGTGCAGATCAGAAATGTTTGATAACACCAAAATAGTATCGCACCGGGTTATCCAGTTGACCGTCCGGGCCAACGCCACTGAGTTGAATCTGATAATCGCCGGTGTTGAGAAACTGAGTGGGTATCTTAAACAGCACCGAACCAGGGCCTGAGTTGTTATCTCGTTCAAGAGCAACGGCGAATTGCTCGACGCCTTCAACCGTAGAGACAAGCGCCCGATACTTCTGGCGTGGTGGGGAGAGAACGGCGAGCTTCAGATCGAGGAATCCAGTGTTGGGAGCTAGTGTTACGCGTTTTATGCCCCCCTTGTCTCGCAAAATCGGAGTGGCGTCTAAAGCCAGTTCGTAAGACGCAAGGTTATGGCCCGTGGAGAGTTTGTTGAATTCTTCGATCTGGTGCTCAATTAGCGCGCGATTGGTTTGAACGACCGCGACTGGATCGCTGGGTTTAATCCACCGCACTATTTTGGGACCTACAAACACCAGTAACAGAGCAAACACAGGCACCGCGATCCAGAATATATACGATTGCAACAACTGCAGCGGTGTCGTCCACCACGGCGACGAATGAACCGGAGTAACCGGGGAAGGTTGAGGATCGGCCAGTTTGTCCAGATACAGATCTACGGACTGAGCGAACTGCACCTTCCTGCGACGTTCATCATTGATGACAAAGTTATCCTCAAAACTCCTGCGTTCGCTCTCCGATAGCGCTCCGAATACGTAATCGTCTATCAGGTCGTCTTCGGTAGTGGAAAGCCTTTCGACAAAATCATCGTCATCGAGCAGACGCTCTTCGACCTGCTCCCGCATCTGGTCGCTAAGCTGGCCCAGCAGGTAGTCTTTCCTCAACAATTCTTCGTCATTCTGCGAGTTCATCTGCGTCTTTAGTCTCGCCGCGCCTACTGTTATTCATTATATGGTTATCTAGTTAATATCATTACTCTCGCTGGAACGTTCGAGACACGCCAAAATGCATTTTTGCAGCTTTTGGCGAATCCGGTGCGTGCGCGCGCGTAATGCGCCCGCATTGATGTTGAGGCTTTCTTCCATCGCCTTATGCGCCTGAATTTTTGCCTGTTTTTTCCCCTGGTAGTAACTCAGAATCAATTCTCGGCTGTCCGGATCGAGTTGCTCCAAACACTCATCCAGACATTTCAGGCGTCGTTCCGAATCGCTACTCGAAACAATGAGTGGTTCAATACGCCGGCGTTTCGACACCTTTCGCACGTGTTCAGAAAAGATTCTCTTGGCGACTCCGTAAAAATACCGGGCTGGATCGCCCACATAACTATCTTTCAGCTCACAAACTTTCCGGGCAACGCGATTAATCGTCTCATCAGCGAGATCCTCAGCTTCCTCACAATTACGGCCAAGGAAAATAATGATTAGCTTGCGACGAATTTCCTCGTACTTCAACCCCGCGCGAGTCGGGTCTTTATCAAGCCAGGCAAGCAATTGTTGAAACTGCTCTTCGGTTAGACTCAAATCAGTTTCACCTGAAGTTCGTGTTCATGACATTTGGACAAGCAACCAAAAACTCCTGTCAGGCCCATTGCGCTTTGCGGCGATAACGCGTAAAGCGGATACCAATGAGCATCACCACTAACGCACCGCCTATCACTAAAATCGGTATTAAGCTGGTGCGATGCGCAACTGCAAGCTGAGCATCGTACTCACCTTGCAGTGTGAATGCGGCCCAGTAAAACGGCGCCCGCCAACGCGGCTGCTTCCACATTTGTCGTTTGGCTTCATTGAGCGCCGCAGCAGGAGTCAATCTGTCTTTGAAAAGCGCCGTGTAGAAGTGGCCCATCAATTCCGCTGTCGCTTCGTCGTCTACCTTCCACAAGCTGGCGATGACGCTTTTCGCGCCGGCATACATAAAGCCGCTCGTAAGACCAACGACTCCTTCACCCTGAATATTCCGCCCGAGACCAGTCCGGCAAGCACTCAACACCACCAGATCCGCCGACAAAGTCATGCCGTAAATGTCATTCAAACGAAGAAAACCGGGCTGCTTATTTCCGTGTTCGTCCACGAGCGAAAGCACAATTCCGGATAATTCAGGCGACTCGTTGTTTAGCAGGCCGTGAGTGGCAAAATGAACAACCCGGTAATTTTTCAATTCGTCTTTCGCGATCCGCTCCTTCGTGGCAGCAAAGCCGGAAGCGACCATCATCTCGTCCTGAGGAGTTGTGGCCCTAATCGCTTGCACCTCGAGCAGTGTGGCAGGCAGGCGGGAGATAATGCTCTTGCCGTCTTCTCCATCAAAGTCTCGCATCGCACTCGCCAGGTAAGCTTCATCGCCTTCTTGAGTCGACGAAGTATTCTCGGCGCGAACCCCGATGACCCGAGGATCCTCCTTCTCGAACACTGGATCAGCGATGACTGCGATCGTTTTCATGGGTTTCTCAACCCCAGGTCTTTCGTTTCTCAATGCCTTCAGAATCAGAGCTGAAGGCAGCCCAACAATTTCGTGATTCAAAAAAAGGGGATCGAGGCCGGCAGCCGACGCCTGATTAGGCATGGGCAGTGCTTCGAATGGAATGTATCTGAGGAAACCGTCACTGACGATCAACAAACGGTTCGAGTTGAGCTTGTCCTTTGCTGGTCCCAGTACCATCGTGCTTAGCGCTGCCGCCTGGGCCCAGTATTCCGCGTCAAGTTCTTTAAGTTTGTTTTCATCTCGAGGCGATTCAGTGGAGGTCAACTGTCGCGCAGTGAGTAACTGGTAGCAGTTACGAGCGAAGGCTTCGATGGTGGTACGGGCCGGCAACTCATAGCTCGAAACACCATCTTTATCGACCACCCACAAGTAGCTTCGTTCATCACCGAGGGTGAATTCCAGAAGCGCCGTGTCATTGTCGTTAATGACTGCTCGGATATCGTCCGCACTCAGTTGATCCGGCTGGGTGAGAGTTGCCAGTCGAGGGCTTTGTTTTCTTAGTTTGGATCGGATGTCATCTACCTCGATAGTAAGATTTCGAATCTCTCGAGCGATCTGATCGGCCTCTGCCTCAGTATGTTGACCGGCCAAAAGCCTCGTCTGGTATTCCGCTTTTTCGTCGAGTGTCTGGAGCAACTCTTGCTCTTTGGCGAAAAGGTCATTAGTAAGTCCCTTCCCCGGAGCCATACGCTCTTCAAACAGCGAGTCGAGCAGCGAACGTGCACGCGCTCTTTCACTGGCCACGAGGGCTTTTGTGTTGAACCCCTTGTCCGGCTGCTGAGTGTGAAGCTGCATCAACACATCGATGTACAACTGGTACTGTTGATAGACGGACGCGAAGAAGGATGTCCGTAATCTGGAGTTTTTGATTTTCGTGCGCAGCGACTCGCTGATGCCGATCGACTTTTCAATCAGCGCTAATGCAGCGCTCAAATTACCGCGCCCAAACTCCGCCTTGGCAGTGTTGAAGAGTGTCAAAGCTTCGCCGCGCCCTTCACTGATTTGCTGCATAATCGGCAGCGCTTCAGCATAACTAGCCAATGCCTTTGTCACATCACCGGCCGCGTTGTAGATATGGCCGATGTCGTTCAGCACAAAGGCTTCGCTTCTGCGGTTTCCATTCGAGCGATAGATTTGCACTGCTTCTTCGAAGTATTTGATCGCGGCTTTTGTGTCACCGCGAGTGAAATATATGGTGCCGAGTCCCTTCAGGGCATGCGCCTGGACCACCTTGTCTTTAACGTCACGACCGACATAAAGAGCCTCACGGTAGTATGTGAGTGCCGGTTCAATCTGGCTTTGCAGGTATAGCATTTTGCCCAGACTGTATTTGTTCAGTGCGGCTGATCCGCGATTACCGATTGACTCGTAGATTCTGAGGGCTTCAAAGTACTTGTCAAACGCGTCCTGATATTGGTTCAAATCCTGGTAAACCGTGCCGACTCCATTCAGGGCCATGGCCTCACCCTGCTTGTTGCCAATCGCTCGAAAGTGTTCTACGGCTTGTTTGTGCAGATTAAGGGCGAGCTGCTCCTCGCCCAGGCTGGAGTAAGCTCCGCCCAGTGCAGTCTGCGCTAAAGCAATACCGCGTCCATCATCGATGGATTGCCACAACGTGAGCGACCGTTGGTAGTAATCAAAGGCAAGGTGTGGGTTACCAGAGTCGCTGTAAGAGTAACCCAGGTTTAGCAGGGCCAGAGCCTGACCGCTTCGGTCGCCGATATCGGTGAAAAGAGATAGGGCCGTCTCGAATGTCTTAATGGCTCGCTGTAGCTCACCGAAATTGTATTGGGCTTCGCCGTTGATGTGTAGGGCTTCGGCTCTGGCGTGACGGTATTCGCGGGAGTTTTGTTCAGCCGGATTGGCGCTTTCGATAAGATCCAGCATCTCCTGTGCATAGCGCAAAGCGTCCTGATTGTTGTACTGACTGACATTGATATAACCGATACCGTACAGCGCCGCGAGCCGCGACAAACGATCACCGCGGCTGCTTAGCGAGAGCGCCTTGTTGTACTGACTAAGAGCCTCAGGATATTGGCTGACGGTAAAGTACACGTCACCCATTTCACACATCACTTGCGCGGCCTGGTTGAACTCACCAGCCACCTCCGATAACCGTGCCGCTTCAGCGTACCTGGATGCTGCGATAAGTTGTGATGGCAAACCAACCCGGTTTCGTAGCTTGTCCGCTTCGGCCGCGATCCGCAGGGCATCAACGCTGAGTTCGGGATGAGAACTCTTCTTTCCCGTGTTTGAGAGCCGCAACTCGTACTGACGCGCCGCCCCTTCTTTTTCGATTGAAGTGATTTCCACTCTGTATAGCACCGGATATTCGGCGGAGAGTGGCAGAGTCACTTTGCCATAACCTCGAGGGAGCAGTTCTATGCACGACTCACTTTGCTGAATGCACAGATTAAGCTTCAACCTGAGATCTCCTTTCGAGATCTCGAACTCACTGTTTTGACCTACCTGCAGATTGAAAGCGTAAGTGCGGGTTTCGCCAGGTGACACAGTATCGGAAACGACTTCGCCGGCGTTTAGCATTTTTGGCGCGGACAAAGTCTCTGTCGCTTTTGTAGATCCCGTATTACTGCTTGGAGGTGCGCTTGTTTGTCCGGGACCCAGGACTAAAAGGACGACGAAGAGAATGGTAGGACGGATGGGAATGGTCAGAACTTTTACCAGAGTTATTAGTGTTACGTTCCTGCCCACTTTCATGAGTTGAAACCTCGTCGCGAAGGTTAGCTTGATTGAGAGATACGAAAACAAGCGAGGCCAGAGGAACTTCAGCCAAAACTGAGTTCGACTGGTTCGAGTGACGAGTTGCTCCGGCAATTATTTAACATGGACTGAAAAGAGATACAACGCTGCGAGAGGAACTGTTCGCGTCAGGATGGATGGAAGGCAGATGCAGGGCGTCAGTCAACTGCCGACGCCGCTGCACTTGTAGGTGAGGCGTTCAGCGCCCAGCTGTAGCGTGAGGAGCGAACTGTGGGTGTCGCTGTGCGGAGTCTGAACGCGTTGTTTGTTTATTCCTTTCTTTTCTGGTCAGTCGGGGGAGAATCAAAAGGACCAGCCGATCCCTCGAGACTCTTTGCTCGATCTTCTGGGGTTTGCCCACCACGTTCGCGGGGTTTTTCTTTGTCGTTTCGCGTATCTGCTGATTCATTCCTGGCCGTGCTCATGTTCATTCTCCTTGTTGTTTGATTGAGGTCAGCGCGATCAAGTCAGAGACTCTGACCAAATGTTGCCTTTCTGCGTCTACTACCATTCACAAGGGTTATGTTTGCGTTCGCGGAAATGTTACGGCCTGCCCTCCTGGATAACGATTCAAGGAGAGTACGCGTAACGTTCCGTTCGGTTACGGCATACGTAGGTGAAAAATCACCTGATACGAGTTCAGATAGCTTATGAATATCGACAGACAGGCCGTGGTAGTAGGTATTGATACCTACCAAGTCGCCAAAAAGCTTTCCAGTTGTGTTGCCGACGCGGAGGCAGTCGCCAAACTGCTCGAACTGAATGCGGACCAAACTCCGAATTACCAATGTCGAGTCTTGCTGGACACGATGGAAGACGGAACTCCGATTACGCGCGCCGGTTTGAGAGGAGCATGTGAAGATCTGTTCGCTAATTTCAAAGGCGACGCGCTCTTTTATTTCTCGGGCCATGGCGTACTGACGCCTTATGGAGGACATCTGTGTGCCTACGACTCGCAAAAAAACGACTGGGGCATTCCCATGCAGGAAATTGTCCAGCTGGCCATCGACTCCTCGGCCCACGACATCATCATGATCCTCGACTGCTGTCACAGCGGAGACATTGCCGATCCGGCGCTCCTCAATTCGAAGCGCGGCGGTGATCCGTTGGCGGTTCTGCGTGAGAACATGACCGTCATCGCTGCATCATTGAAACCTCAGTCAGCAGTTGAAGCTGGCAAACATGGCCTGTTCACGGGCTTGTTGCTCGATGCGCTCGATGGGAGTGCGGCCGACCACCTGGGCTGGGTCACAGCTTCGTCGATTTATGCATATGTCGAACGACGTTTTGGCTCGTGGTCCGCACGGCAGCGTCCAGTCTATAAGTCGTACGCCACTACCGTACGCACAGTGCGCGAATGTGCTCCGCTCATAGAAAGACTAAAACTCCGCCGGCTAGTCGAACTGTTTCCGAAACAGGATTTCAAATATCGACTCACTCCTGAGCATGAGCCGGAAGATGAGAACGGGAAAGTGCATGGGCCGGTCGACAAGGAAAAGGTAGAGATCGCGAAATTATTCAAAGACTATCGCGACGCGGGGCTGCTGAAACCTACAAAGCGGGGTGAGCAACTGTTCTGGACCGCACGGCGACGCCGTACCGTACAGTTGACTCCACGTGGTCGTGAGTACTGGTGGCTGGTTGAAAATAAAAAGATATGAGGATCGGCATTACCGGACATCAGAGACTCAAGGATTCAACGCGCTGGGATTGGGTAAAGCAGGAGTTTGATCGGTTCCTTTCTTCAACTGCTTCACCCTTAGTTGGCGTCACTTCATTAGCCATCGGGGCAGACCAGTTGTTTGCAGAGGCAGTCTTGGCGCGCGGCGGCTCGCTCGAAGTCATCGTTCCCTTCGCTGATTATGAGTTTACGTTTTCCTCAGGCGACGACCGGAAAAAATATCTTCGTCTCCTGGCATCTGCCTCAAACCCGCAAGTGCTTGAAAAACACGGTTCGGATGAAGAGGCATATCTGGCCGCTGGTCAGCGTGTGGTTGATCGATCTCAATTTCTGCTCGCAGTCTGGGATGGCGCTCCGGCAGCCGGCATAGGCGGAACAGGAGACATAGTGAACTACGCTCTGCAACAAGGAAAGAAGTTAATTCACCTCAATCCAGTTACGCTGGAGATCAAGGAGTTCTAATTACACGCTTCGAGGCCATGAGAAATGAACACGCTCTGTCTTTTGGTATTCATCAGTATCTTTGGAATAGCGTGTAGCGTAAGAAATGTTCAGCAAGCTACTCCGGTTAATTCGACCTCTGCGAATTTGCGTACTTACTCTGCTCCTGACAATGCCTTCACGATCAAACTGCCAGGCAATTGGAAGCTTCAGCGAGATGAAACAGATCTCGGTTACTTAACGGTCATCCAGGATCATGCCGCTAACATTTCCATCCTGACAGCGAACAACCGTTTGCCGGAATTCGAAACAGACGAGAAAAAGTCATATTTGCTGGTGGAGTCGAGTAAACCATTCTTCGAGGGTTGGATTGGCGGCCTGGAGAAGCAGGCACACATAAAAGGAACAGGCAGGATTTACGCGACGCAGTTTAGTGGCCTTGAGGCGTTACGTAGCGATGTGACCTATTACCGAGATGATGCTGACGATCCAAGATTGGGCTACAGCCTATTTCTGTTCGGGCATCAGAATATGTTCTTCATCAGCGTGACGGGCAGTCGATCTCGATTCAAAGATCTTGAAAACATCATTTCCACCATCCGCATTGAGCCGTGAGCGAAACATCTCAGCATCCTCAACTCTCAGTACCTGATAATGGTTCTCTCACTGATACAGGTCAAAGGGCCTTCACCTATGATGCTTTTATCAGTTATAGCGGCTTTCGTAAGGTGGGCGAGGCAACCCAGCTCGACGAAACGATCGCGCGGCGACTTCATAAGAGTCTGGAGTGTTATCGTGTGCCGCGGTCGCTGCGGAAACGCTTACCCGATCAACCTCATCGCGCGCGTCTCAAAAAGATTTTCCTAGACCGCGATGAGGTGCGCGTCAGCAACAGTTTGAATGACAGGTTGACCGAAGCGCTGCGTGAGTCGCGTTTCCTGATTGTTATCTGTTCTCCGCGAGCTCGACAATCGCGCTGGATTAATCAGGAGATCGCAATCTTTCGCAGCTTCGGCAAAGACAGGCAAATCCTGCCACTCCTCATCGAAGGAGAACCTGCGGAGGCATTCCCCGAGGCAATCTTTGGGAACGGCTCAAAGCAGCTCACCGCGGCGGAAGAACTTACCGCTCTTCCTCTGGCGGCCGATATCCGTGCGCCCTCCTTATCGACATCGCTGCGCTTGCTGAAGCACGAAAGGCTTCGGCTTCTCGCTACGATCATCGGCTGCGAGTACGACGATCTCAGGCGCAGAGAACAGGAGCGTTTTATCAAACGCGTCATGAGTGGAGGAGTGGCAATGCTAGTCCTGCTGCTTGTCCTGTCAACCTTGAGCGTATGGCTTTTTCTGGAGCAACGCCGATCGAATCGAAACGCTCAACTCGCACTTAACGCCAGTGCAGAAATACTTCCGTTGATTGCGCTCGATCCCGCAGCACCCGCCGGCGCCAACGATCCTGTGATCAAGGAGGTCCATGTCAGCAGCGCGATTTCATACCTGGAAACATTACGAATCGACGATCCAGATAACCTGAAGTGTCTCACCACGCTTCGAGCTCTCTACGGCGCTTTTGGCGGTCTCCTGCTGGATCGTAATAAAACTACCGAGGCCCAGGAGGCATATCAAAAGGCCGAATCAATGGTGATTCCCATCGCCTTGAGCCGGCTGCGAGCCTGGAAACCGACCAGTCCCACAACCGTCAAAGCAATCTCCCGTGAAGAGTTGGCTTTTCCCAATACCTACGAGCGCAATCGGCTCCAAACCTTGCTGACTATCACTGAGCCAATGAATGGCAAGACCAGCATCAAGAATGCTCAGGACTATGCTGAACTTGCCGCTGAATATCTTCTACTACTCGATACATCGACGAACGCCGGCAAAACTGAGGCACGACGTGTTCTCGAAGTAAGTCTGAAAAAATTTCAGAAAGCTCAAGCGGGCGAAACCCTTTCGCCACGGCACGAGGAACTCATCGAAGCGATTAAACGAACATCCGAGCAACTTTCAAAATGATGACCCGGGCAAGTGTAAACAACACTGCACCATCTCACGCCGGCAAACCGAGCTGGCAGCCAGTAGCCGGCTTCACCTGGGAACTCTTCTTTATAGGTCTGGCGTGGGTGGTTGCGTTTGGGAGTCTTATCGCGATCGTGCTCTGGATGACGCACGGCAATTCCCCAAGCTCCATATTTTGGCTTGGCTTCTGGGTTTATTTTGCTCTCATCTATAAATTTACCGCCTGGCTGAGCAATAAATATCGCACGAGACAAAAAAGAAGACTGGTGACAGCTCAAGCGTTATTAGCGTCTGATCCACGCCTGCCGGTGCTCTATCTGCGCTGCTTCAAAGACGACGAAAGGACGTCGCGCCTCTTGAATCTTTCAACCGAAGAGCAGGAGTTAGCGGTCACGATGCTCGAGATTGGACCATTCATCACCTTCGGGGAGCAGGGTGAGGAGTTTCCCGATCCCGGAGCCGCCCGGATGTATGTTGACCACGAACACTGGCAAGACAAGATCGCTGACCTGATGGCAAAAGCGCAGCTCGTTGTCGGGAGAATCGCCAACACTGACAGTTTTTGGTGGGAAATGGAGACTGCCAAACAGATTCTGTCACCGGAAAAACTCGTACTGCTATTGCCCGAACATGAACACGAGTATCAGAAATTCAGACTGAGAGCGAAGACAGTATTTCCCCATGAATTGCCTGACCATCGATTCCAGTCGCGGAAGTCTGCCTTATCAAAAAGCCACATCAGCTCCCAGGGCCTTCTTTACTTCGCGCCGGATTGGATGCCACACGTAAGGCCGCTGCCACCGGCAACTCTCAGACAAACTTACTGGATGCCTGGCGTACCGATCTTCAAGTTGGCGTTAGAACCTGTCTATGCGCAGCTCGGTGTGGAATGGAAGCGTCCACCGCTGCAACCACTCATGATACTGGCAGTAATACTACTGACACTGGGAGGACTGTTTACTATTTACGTCGGAGCACTACAGGTGGCTAAGTTGGTGGAATTGTTTCGCCGGTACTTTTGATCTAAGAACAGTCAATACTTCGCCTGTCGCAGTTGGTCAGGCGTCACGATTGTCAGCGTAAGGTCAGCGCCTCGCAAATCTGTTTCCTTCAATACGGCGCCCGCGAGATTAGCTTCGCGCAGGTTCGCTCCCTGCAGATTTGCTCCCTGTAAATTGGCCTCGCTTAAATCAGCTCTGGTCAAAATGGTTTCGGCGAGGTTGGCGCCACGGAGCTTCGCTTCTTTCAAAACCGCGTCGGTCAAGTCGGCCTGCCGCAGATTTGCCGCTTGTAAACGAGCCCGACTCAGATCAGTCTTCCTTAAGTTAGCCTTCGAGAGATTGACTCTAAACAGCATCGCTCCCCGCAATCGGGCCTGCTCCAGGTTGACCTCGCGCAAATCAGCATGAGGCAAACTACTCGTAGTGAGATCAATTCCGCGGAAATCTAACTTGCTCAAATCGATTTTTGTATTACCCGTAAGGAGCTTCGACTTACTGAGAGCTTCGAGTAAGGAACTCTTGAGAGTCGTATCCAGCTTTGGGATGACCGATATAGTTTGTTCCTGAATGTATGCCCGCGTTTCGGGATCTGCTATCGCGGGCAATCTGGGTTGTACCAGATTCAGGTATGCCTGGTAAATATGCTTGCGCTCTTCTGAATTAAGCGAGGCGAAGTTAGCTGAGATAAACCATGCACTCGACATCATCAGGATAATTGCAATAACAAACATCGACGACCCGATAAAAATATCCTGAATTCCGGCGGGTTCACCCGTAGCGAGGAGCCGCCCGCTGATGAGCACTCCGAAAGTTGAAGGCAAGGCCCAGAGTCCGCATCCAAGACTTCCCAGTCGCAAACAGCCAACGGCGGACTTTGCTGCCAGTTTTTCCTGACGACGCGGCTGTCCAAACAGTCGCCGTACTTGCCAACCGAACGAGACAATCATCACCGTTATGATTGTGACCATGCTGCCAATCATGATGACCATCCGTGTATTGGTCACATTTCCGATTGGCACCGGACCTTTAGTCAGATCCATTGTGCCGGCCGCGAGCCAGAAAGGGATGCTAAAAACCAGCACCAGTCCAGCGATGACATAGCATCCAAACGCGATTACGCGTGCGATCCGCTGATGAGGATTTCCGTCGCTCATTTTCTAACCCGTAAATAAATTCGAAATACTGCGAATGCCCCTGCCCCGAAAGCGAAAGCCAGACCCAGGAAAAAGAGGCCAGCTAACAATCCCACCAGACGATTATTAAAAAGATCATCAGAACCTCTTACTGAAGGTACATATGGCATGACAAAGGAAACGACAGACAAAACCGTGAGAAGCACAACGAACATCAAGAGACCAAAGACGACAGTAATGGGCAGTATGTCTGATGATGCGCGTGGCGATGTGACGCGCGGCACTTCTTGAGAGACGTCATCGCGTGTGTTGCTAATTGGCTCAGTTACTCCAATGTACTCCGATAGAGCTATGTCCAACAGCTCTTCATAGGCGGATGGATGCATCGAGTGCCGATCCAAAGTCTGCCGGCGGCGGATTTGACTTTGCAGTTGAGGAGGAAGTTCTACGTCGTCCCAGTAAACACCGAGAATCGGTTTGTTCTCGTTTAAGGCTTGACTGATCTCGTCACACACATTGGCGGATACTACTGCGTCTTCAGTAATGAAAACCACAAAACAACCACACGTCTTGATAGCTTTCCGTATTTCCTCGGCCCAGAATCGAGTAGGCCGCAGTTCTCCCTGGTCAAACCATATTTTGTAGCCTTGTCTTTCAACGCGCTCAATTTCCGGGTGAACAAAGCTGGCATCTTTGCTGGAATAGCTGACGAAGAGAAATGGGCCATCAGGCGGCATTGGATCATTCCGTCAAACGAGTTCGTTGAGCTTAGGTAACATCAAAATGGCTTACCCCAGACTTCCTTCTTCATAAATGGTGGAAAACTCAAAATGTTACGAACGACTGCGACGTAACATTTCCTGCGTCGGGGCCATACCTAGATTAGTTAGATAGATAAACTGGAAATATGCCTGGGAGTTCGTGGCGTAATTACTGAATCGAGCCATCAGGCCTGCGCCTAACGGCAGGAGAACAATCGATGGTCATGGCACTCACGCCTTCCAACCCGCCTGAGGTTTTCATTTCATACTCGCATAAAGATGAAGACCTGGTGGAGAGATTGGAGGTATACCTAAAGGTTTTGCAGAATCAGAAGATAATCACTGTGTTGCATAGCCATAGGGACGTTCCCGGAGTTGATTATGCGAAGGAGATAGAAAAGAACCTCAGCACTGCTCAGATAGTTTTGTTACTGGTAAGTGTGGATTTTCTGGCGTCGTACTATTGTTACCGCATTGAGTTCGAGCGGGCAATGGAGCGGCACGAGCAACACGAAGCTTTCGTAATTCCCGTAATCCTCCGACCGAGCAGTTGGGAAGATACACCCTTAGGTAAACTTCAAGCTCTGCCGAAGGGCGGTAAGCCGGTTGTCAAATGGGATGATATCAACGATGCGTTTTTGAGTATCACCGATGGAATAAAGCAAGTAGTAAAAAGGATAACGCCCCGCCCGCCGTCAATCACCAGAAAAATCACAATCACAATCGACGAGTCGCACGATCGCTTCGACCAGGAAGGGTTTAGAGAAGGGCTATATCACTATGTTGGAGTTGACTTAAGACGAATTACCATAACGTTCAAGTCCGGAAGCGTTAAGATCTTAATCGAAGGTGATAATGAAGAATTAGCTCGGATCGTTAACGCCTTAAGCGATCCCATATTTCAACGGCAGCTTTTTCCAACCAGCAATCTAAGATCTATTTCATACATTCAAGACCAGCAGAAACACATTATCGCTATCCGGACCCTCACTCCAGTTGAGATGCTTAGAAAAGCGATACGAGCTTTTCCTGCTGTCAAATACACACTGTTACTCGCCGGAATCGCTGCTGGGTTGGCTGTCGTGGAAGGTTTCAGTAGTGACTATAAAATAGCAGTCTTCGGCAGCATTACGATCTTGCTCTTGATATCCGGCTTAGTATGGAGTTCATGGTTAGCCATTCATTCAATTGTTTCTATCAGGCGATTCGCCGCAACTCTGACCTGGATCTTTGTCTTACTAACCGCTGTTACAGCGCTGTGCATTTTAACAGGCTTCTTTTATAAATGGCCGCGCTCCCTGGAAGCCTATGTTCAGCCCAGGTCAACTCCTTCACCCATTGCATTACCGACTTCTACGCTTGCACCTTCACCAACCTCAACCGTAGCAACGCAAGACGTCCGAATCATTATCACCGAAGTTCCTCCTTACGATCCCGTCGGTGATCGTAACTCGCAGGCGCACATCGCGGGGAAAGTGCTGGGAGTAAGACCGGAGGATTACAGTATTGTGATTTATTCCTTGACCAATGTCTGGTATGTGCAGCCCGCGACGATTGATCCAAAGACTCAAATTGGACCAGACGGCACGTGGGAAGCTGATATCCATAGCGGAACCAGGTACGCCATCCTTCTGGTTCCTCGGACTTATGAGCCGCCAGACAGGACATCCCAAAGTCCAACTCGCCTGAGCGGAGTCGTGACCTCAGAAGAAATCGAAGGAAAAAGGTAATCAACACCCACGTATCTTTAATATGAATGGAGAAAGGAAAATGAAATACCTAGTCAACCTCAAAACAATCATCAGTAAACGCCGCGTTTTTAGTTTGGTAACCTCGCTTATGCTTTTGATTGGGTGCCAGGGCAGCAGCTCGAGTAGCAATAGTTTTACGTCGCAACGGCGTAACACACAGGGAACCCCTGCTCAGGCCAGTAGTCAATTGGTACCCACAGATTCAAGAACGAGTCCATCTGTTTACCCTAAAGATGCGAATGATGCCTCCAAGCCGAGTATCGAAATTACTGAAGTGCCTCGAAAAGGTGCCGGGAGTGAGGTGATGGAAACAATCGCGGGCAAAGTTAGCGGGGTAAAAATAAAGGAATGTAAGGTTGTTATCTTTGCTCGCACAAACACCTGGTATGTGCAGCCATTCATCGGCTCGCCTGATACTTCTATCAACGACGACAATACGTGGCGGAACGATACTCACCTTGGATTTCAGTACGCCGCTTTGCTGGTGAAAAACTCTTACCAGCCGCCCAGTACCACCGGAAAGCTGCCTGATGTCGGCGGATCGGTTTTAGCGATTGCGACTGTGACTCCGAAGCAATGACGACGGTACAAGTGAAACCTACTGAACATATCCTTCTCTCGTATCGAGTACAGCGAAATTGTCTGGCCGGAATGTTTCTTTAAATCCAGGTGGCACAAGGCCAACTTCGACGGTGTATTTGTCGCGCGCTCTCACTTCGACCATTGCGGGTTCGGAGATGCTCCACTTGCCATCTACGGACCTTGCACGAAAACATTTATTGAAGACTGCGAGATTGTCGCGGCTGACACTGACCCAAACGCAGAGCTCTTCCTTGTCCTCAAGAATATTTTCAGCGGTACCGGATGCGGAGAAGGTTTGCGTTCGACTCAGAACGACGTCTTTGATGCTGACCTGCGGACGGCGCACGGTGACGAGCAACGGCGGAGCACTGCCTTTCGTCAAGCGCGAGAAATAGGAATCCTGAAGAGAACCGCACTTCAGGCTGCTCCTGCGAAGTAGCACTTGAATGGCTATTTTTGTCACCCTGGCATTGACGGGCAATCGAAAATCGACGTTCTCCAGCGACCAGGTCTTCCTGTTCACCGGACTTGTGCCAACGCATTGCCAGACATCTTCGTCGCCGTCATCCTTATGTTGCAGATAGACAAACACGCTCGACTCCGGCACAACTTCCATGCCTACCTCGCCGGCGATGCTCCCTGATGGTGCAACCAACATCTCCGACTTTGCGGCTTGTCCGTTGATTGTCCTTATTGCAATTCGCGAGCTTGTAGACTGGATAGGCCATCGTTCACGGATTAAGGGAGTGAGCAACGTTGCTCCATAAATTATCGCCGCTGCACAGAAAAGTCGAAGTGCCCAAATGATGGTCCAGTCGATCCACAGATCTTTTGCTCCCGGGCAAGGGGCTTTTGGATCTGTCGCCTGGAGTTCTGTAAGCAGCTTTTGCCATTCCTGGCAACACTTCCAAGGTTTGCTCCAGTTGGAAGCTCTGAGTTGATCGATTCCACTTGGGAGACGACCTCTCAGCAATATCGGTATGACATGATCTCTGAATTCCTGCAACGTCGCGAATTCGAACGCCACCATGCGCGCCCTCTTCTTCGTTTCTCGAACATAAGCAGGGCTGATGACACAAATAACTCGCCTGGAGTTCCTGATAAGCTCTTCGGTTTCAGAATAGAGTCTTCCCGGTAGTCTGCCCTCGCTGACATCTAACCAAACTGTCAACCCCGAGCGCCGAAGCGCAGGCGCCAACCGCTTCCGAACCCAGGGACGGTCAGGCCAAATCCACCGATAGCTGATGAAAACGTCGTACTTGTAGTTTTCTTTCGCCATGATCCCGGTTTCCAAACTGGTATGGCGGGAACTACAAAACGTTATGGTACGGATCTGGTCTTTAGTAACATGGATCGAAGCGACTAGATGCAGAGGAGACTAAAATGTGGACGTAAACCACAAGCCAGACCTGTACGCATCTGGGCTTACCGTACTGCTCATTACTTATTGTTATTGCAATTAGAAATTCACGAGCTTTCCTGCGCCACAACTCACTACGACTTTCCGCCGTTCCCTGAATCCTAGCACTTGGACCCACGTCCGCTCGCATTGCATCAATCTCAAACTCAGGTCTTCCTCGAAAAAAAAGAGGTTTCGGCACAAAAACGCCTCAATGAGGACGGTCATCTGATAACAGAAGATTCCGTTTTCCCAACTACAGCGCCTGGCGGCGCTCCCAAACGGAATCGCTGTTATCAAACGCCCGCTATTTGATTAGTTCTCCCCCTTGCGCCCGCTGCGTTCGCGCGCTCGGCGCACCTCGCACTGCTCACTTCGCTACGCCCCCGCTGGGGGCTGGCGCTGTTTGAATGGCTTAGGCTCCAGCAGAAAGGTTTCCAGATAGTTGAACCGAATGGCGCGGTCACTGCTGTAGCCAAGCCTTGTAAGTATCGCGCCACGGCGCTTTGACTTGTTCGCCCTAATCGCAGCAGCCGTGTTACGAAGGTCACGCGGACTAATCATTGCATTCAATACCCGCTGTGAAGCCTTATGTACCAGCATGCTGATGGTTCGATGCGTTACCGGCCTATTGTTCCGTGTAAGATAATGTGGTCCAACGAATAGATATTCCGAGCCCACGTCGTTCCTGCGCTTCTCGAAGTACCGCTCTAACAGCGGGCGGAGCCACCACGCTGCCTCTTTCGGATACTTCAGCATGGGGTCCTCACGTCCGCGTGAGAGTTGACCTCGGGTCGGTTCGCGAACTGGTAACAGCAAATACTCAAAGTCTTTTGCACGATCGCACGTGCCTCTTGTCTCGGCCGCTAATGATGGTAATTTTGCTTTACATATCTCTGTGACTGTAAGCTTGTGAACGATAATAAAATAAAGAACCAACGCCTCTCTAAGGTCAGCGTCAGGCGTCACTATATAACGACCAAGGCGTTCGACAACGTCGTCAGCGTACCGCCGAATGGAATCTGAGATCTCAATCATCTCGCCGCGTTCGTTCCTCGCCGTGAACGTGTCGCGCACTGAAATCTCATGAGCCAGCGGATTTTCCCGCACGAGGTCGTGGAGCTGGGCCCAGTTGAAGAACGTCCGAAGTTTCATCGTTATGTCCGAAACTGACCTACGAGCCAACCTTCTGGTCTTTACGCACGCGTTCATCGCCTGGCATTTGCTATCGCTACAGTTCTCGCTGGTCTTATCGACGTCTAGACGCGCTCGCTTCCCGCAGACTTTACATTCGTATTGCCAGAATAGAGTTTCCTTATAACTTCCTATCGTGCTCTGGTTCACCTCGGCGAGTGAGAGAATGTTACGCTTGACACACCACTGAAGAAATTCGCCAACTACCCTAACCGTTCCGAGTATCGCTCGAGGTGTATTAGTTAGAGGCCGCGATTCGAGCGGCTCCACGTCGAGCTTCGGATTCAGCATTCCCTGCGACGCCCACCTCTCGAAGGCGGCTATATGTTCAACAAATATCACCGGCGTAGACTTCAGATATTTTGCCAATAAGCGTTCCTGCCGGTGCTTACTCCAGAGCTCTTTGTGCAGGAAGAGGTTACCTAACTCGAACAAGCACGAACGAATGAACTTGGTCCTAACTCGCGCTCGTTTGGTGAGTCTTGGCAACGCCTCCTCAATTGCGCGCCAAGTCAATGTTTCAGGCAGTTCGCATGTTTTGAGATATTCACCAATCGCCCGGTACCGCCAGAAGTCTCTCGCTCGAATGGTTATTTCCGCCGCATTACAGCGATCACGTTTCCACTTCGCCGCCAGAGCCGCAAAATACCGATCATTCTGCGGAAATGGCGAGCGATAGTTTCTTACATACTTCTCCAGTGCCTTTGGCGCACGACGCTCCTCATAATGACGCTTGCAGAGCTGCGAGCTTCTGTAATTGGTTAATCTTGAACATCCATTGAATTTGCATTTCATCCACACGCCTCTTCGCTTCTCGTAGCATGGGCCACAGATCCTTTCAGTCTTTTTGTATGATGGCTTCGTCAGGCCACAGACGTTACATACGATGTCGTGATGCATCGACTTCAACCACAGTTTATGCCGCGCTTTCCGGTGACACTTACGACAATGGCTCAGATCATTGATAAAGGGATAATCAGCCACGCCGCACGTTTCGCACACACTCTTGAGGTTGGAGTACTTTCCAGCACATGGACGACAAAAGGGCGCATCTACTTGCAGCTTGGATAACAGCCTCGAGCAAGCGGGGCATCGCACTTTCGGAAGGTTGCTTAAGCAGCCTTCGCACACGTCAGACCAGTGGCTGGTCCTTCGCGGCAACTTACACTCTTCACACATTATTGAACGGCTTACTGACTTGCTCACAGCTGTTGTTTCCTTCACTTCTTTGAACGTATTCATCCCGTAATGACTCTGATGAATAGTCGTGCGCATTTGGATAGAACGCAGCAAAATCCTGATTGCCCATCCTTTTTCGTCGCTTCTCCGCTGCGCTTGGTAAAACGTCTAGAACATCACCGAGACGAAGGTAGAAAGCGTCACAGAATGCCTGGATCGTTTCGATACGAATCATTTTCGGTTCAGTATTTAGCAAATCGCAGACTGCTTGTGTGGACAACTGGTAGCCGGTCCGCTTACCAATAAGTCTGCTGATTTCAGAGGCGCGATTGATACCACGCCCCTTCAATACACTTCGCAAGTTCCAAATAGTAGGCATTACCGTTTTCCCCTTTTTTCAATGTACGGATTAACAAAGATGTCAATGAGATCACTTTGCTCATCTTCAACGTCGGCGTCCGTTGCAATGAGATAAGGCGCGGCTGAACTCGGATACGTGTGGCCCAGTTTTCGTAGAACTTTCCGGTATGCCCACGGATTTCGTTCGATTTCATTTGTTGCAAACGTCCGCCGCAGGTCGTGAGGCCGCAGGTCTTCAGGTAAGGGCACTCCAGCGTCTCGCGCTAACTCAACGATCTTCTCAAAATTTTCATAGAACTGATCATTACTCAGCCGATTTCCGTCTTCGTTGAGAAAAAGATATCCGGCTGCCGCAGTGCGTGGAAACATAGGTTTGAAGACTCTCTCGAAGACACGCAGCACCTCCATCGCCAACGGAGTCAGCGGAACTGTTCGCACACGCTTGCCGCTAAATGCTTTCGCTTTACCAAAGAGACGCACACGCTCCCTCTGCCAATCTATGTCGCAGCTTTCTCCACTCGACCGTATTCCCAACAGCTCACTTGTACGCGCGCCGATCTCGGCTTGAACGACAATGGCCGTGTAGTCTCGTGCTCCGCGATGAGGCGATGCATGTTGTGGCAGATATTCGGTCCGCATGAACTCGTAAAATTCGTCCCGCAGTGTAGCGGATAAAGCGTAGCGAGGTTGGGTGGGCCTGTCTTGCACATGCATCGGTACATCGTATTTCGTAAACGTCTGCGTTATCGGACCGTATTTTTCACTGATGGTGAGTACGGCACTGCCTGGGACATTAGGCTTGGCAAGGACATAATCGCAGAATGACCGCAGCTCGCGAATATACTTCCGCCTGGTTCCATGTGCCAGATTGTCCTCGAGCAGCGACGAAATGAGTAAGCCCAACCGCGTCGATCCGAGTCCCGGGTCCAGGAGATCCCAAACCAGTAGCTGTCTGCTTCCCCTAGGGTGAGTTGGATCCTTGATCTGAAGTCGATCGAAAAGGTGATTCAGTACCGCTCTCGACGATCTAATTGTCGTCTCAAGGGTGCAGCCGCGGAATAAGAGATTCTGGAGATACTCCTCAAGCTTACGAGTATGATCCTGAAGCTGCTCTTCCCACGGAATAAATCTTGGTTGTTGTTCGGCTGGCGATGTCGGGTTTACGGGTTCCATAGAAACTTCTCCTTCATGTTTGGATTTTGATTGTTCATTCAAGCGCCGCTTGATTTTTCAAGTACCACTTGATTTGCCGGTTGGCCCATCTTCCTGTCCATCTCAATGGCCCAGAACGACTTCTGCTGAAAACTAATGGAAATGCGCTGCGCGATGTTTCCAGTAGAATGTGGGCTATGTTCGGCACTTTCAAAGAATGCGGATGAGCGTTTTCAACCGCACTTGGCTGGCCGTGATTACAACAGCTGTGCCAGATTGCGTTCTTCCTCCCTAGTGTTGACTAGATAAGGGTCAGAGACTTTCGTAACGAGTGCTGAATCTCGTTGTAAAACCTGCCTTATGATCATTTGTAGGTATGGACCACGGTTCTCCCGAAATCTCAGAAACCCTCCTTGCAAGGAAGGTGGCTAAATCCCGGGTTGAGGACTGGCGTTCGTGGTTCCGAACGCGTCTGAACCCACAACGTTCGGAACCCCGAACGCTCACTTCACAAAAATCCGCTACCAAAGGACTGGGCCAAGGGACAAATCGCTGACCAAATCCGCCGTCGAGAACATTCGGAGGCTTTTAGCGCCCTTTCTCAACCCAATCCTAGATTTTCCCTTTATGAGGTCTGAGGAACTTCTCAATGCGGCACACTAGGTGCCATATGCGTTTACGCGACGAATGAAGGTACTCGCGCAAACACTAAAGCCACTGATGAGCTTAATGACGAAAAAGACCCGCATTGATGCCAGGCGCGTCGCTGAGATCATTGGTTGCTCCCGTAAGACGGTACTGAACGGTGGCGCCGGCACCGCGCAACTTACAAGAATTCGCAACGGGTCTACTCAGGTGCGTTTTATTCTCGAAGAGGTATTAGCTTTCGCTGAAAAGCAGGAACGAGATGCTCAACGTCGACTACCTAGAGGTCACTCGACAATGACGTCGTAAACGGTCCACGTTCTGTCACTATCGCCCTCCTCACAGTTTCCTGAAAAAAGAAGCGCTGTAAGCATGAAGCGTATTGGTAAGCAATTTGGATTGACGTCGGCTGTGCGGCGAGAGGAAACGGTCGTGAAGAACTTTCATCAGTATGTTGGCCCAAGCGGACAAATTCTCCACGGCTACGTGCGCCGCTACAAGAACGTTCGACTGCGCAAGAAAGGCTTTACAAGCAAGGCCGAAGCTGAAAGGCATCTGCGTCAAGCAATGAACGATTTAGACGCGGAAGAACGTGGTGAGATTCGCTGTAAACCAACTACCGCCCAGGAAGCTCTCAACATTTATCGCCGCAACCAAGAAGTGCGAGCTCGAGACAAAGGCTATCAATACGCTCACAATGTCAGATCCAACTGCAAAATCATCCAGGAGTTTGTGGACCACTTTGGCCCCAACCGCCTAATCCGCGAATGCACTGAAACTGATCTACGTGAGTTCTACCAAATACTTTGCTTTCGTCCGACCCTTAATAAGAACAGCGCCGGCGTCTTTATTAGCCGCATTCAAGGGATGCTGAAGGCGGCACAAAAAGCAAAACCTGACCTAATCAACTGGCTCCGCCCAACACTCAAGGTCAATCGCACGCCTGAATTCGAGCATCGTGTAGTGGAGTTAACGGAATACGCAACACTTGTTCACACGCTGCTAAATCCACCTTTAGCTCCATCGCGACGGACGGAGCGCAATAAACTATGGCGTGACGCCGCTGATGTTGTTCAGTTACTTCGATTGACCGGAGGGAGACTCAACGAGATCGTACGCATACGACTCGATCAATTCATGTGGACCAAAGGCAAGCTTCGCTTATACGCAACGAAGACCGAAAATCAACGCGACCTGCCACTGTGGGATTGCATTAAAGAGATCACTCAACGCCGAATCCAGGAAGGACTCACCGATGGCGAGCTATTATTTCCGCGTGCCAAAACCGCGACCTTTGACAACGCCATAGCGAGGGCATGCCGGAAAGCGGCGCGACTGGCAAATCTCAACTATGGCCGAACCAATGGCTTCACTTGCCACAGTCTCCGCCACACCTTTATCACAGACATGATGGAAGCAAGCGGAAACAATGTTGCACTGGTCATGTCCTACAGCGGTCACAAGTCGCTTGAGTCGTTCAAGATCTATCTACACGCCCCAAAACAAGGCTGTATAGCTACTGATCAGCGCATCGAAAGCGTTGGCCTATTCTTAGCCTCCTTTGGAGGATTGAACGAAACATCGGGAACAGTGGACCAGAATGATGAACCTGTGGAAAAGCAGAAGATTTCGTCATCATAGCCACTTTATAAAAGTCATCTGCCTGCTTGTTTAACTCAGCAAAAGAGCATTTCCTCGAGGCTGCATCTTTTTACAGAATGACCTTAGTTCCTTCTTGCACAAACCTGCTGCTGAATCTCATAATCGGACCATGACAAAGAAAGAAACGATTCGCGCCTTGCCGGATGACAGCTCGCTCGAAGAGATAGCGGAGCGCATTGAGTTTATGGCTGCGGTCCAGAAGGGTCTCGATCAACTCGACAGAGGCGAAGGCATTCCTCACAACGACGTAAAAAGACAGCTGGCCTTATGGCTTACAAACTAATCTGGTCTCACTGCACGAGACAGCCTCCATATCCCCGTCCTCATTGAGCAGATTATGCTAACCGCGTAAAGGTCTTGGATTCGACCTCTTTCCGGAACTGGGACAGATCGACTGCGAAAACTTCTTTGGAGTTGGGCCAGATGGTTCAGCCCACATGAGAGTGTGCATATTCGTCAGTACTCCCGCCTATCGAATCGTGTAACGAGGCCTTACCAACAACTCAAGAATATTATGCATGTACGCACGCTGGCCGTGGATTAGGCTACCGACACATGCCTTCGTCCTGAACGGAGAAAGTCCAAGAAGCTAATCCCTTTGTATTTGCAGGTCTCACAAATGCTCAAAAGAATTGCATATTCGCGCATGCCCTTCGGCGAGCTTGAGCCTCGGACAACGTTGCGGAGCAAGGCAAACGATTTGATTGCATGCTCTGCGTTGTTGTTGTTCCATGGGATTCCATCAAAATCGAGAAACGTGAAAAGCTTACCGCGATTCTTCTGAAATCGCCTCTGGTAGCTGGTCGCGATTTCGCTCTGAAAATCTGAGTTTGCCACCTGAGAGAAAAACTGGTCAACATCTCTTTTGTGCTTTCGGAGAAAGCGGGCCTTGAGACCAAATCGATCGATTGTCTCGACAATCGGCTGCATGACGCCCGAGAACTCTCTAACCATCTTAGAAAGCTCATTATTAAACGGCTGCTTGCGCAAATCCTCATTAAGATCCCGAATTAGATGGATGAGACATTTCTGTTGCGGACAGGCCATCGAGTCATAAGCGTTGTAGAAATCGGACACCAACACGCCTCGAAATGTGCTGAACAGAGTTTGCAGCACTTCAGCTTCGCGAGTTTCCGTGTAATAGAAAGCGACCTCTTCAAGATTGGTAAATACCCATACATAACCCGAGCCGCCTGCTACATTGATCTTTGTCTCGTCGGCGTGAAGAAGGTGTCCATTTGATAGCTTCCTAAGTATTGCATCGTAGGCTGGCCTGTAGATTTGCGCCGCTGTTGTTTTGAGTCGTCCGACAATGGCTTGGCTTAAGTCAAGGCCAAACAATTCTCTCATGCTCAATCCAAAAGTCCGCTGTGGCAGTTTGAGTTCAATCACCTGATACATCGCATAGGCGATGACGTTAGGACCAATCTTTCCTCTAATGGAGAGCCACTGCCTCGACCAAAAAGTCGCCTTGCACTCAAGACATCGATATCGATGTGACGTGTAGTTTACAATCCAACGCCTGATACTCGATCTACCAAATCGCAGATCGTGAACTGTCTTACCGTAGCGCCCAATTTTGTAAAACTCAGTTACCTTGCAGCGCGGACACCGACGAGGAGGTGATAATTTGACAATCTTATTCGGACGGCAGGATCTAACACTAGCTTGAGATTTACTCTTCATACTCTTTTTGAGACGCGGTGAGGTTCTTACGTAGACGCGGCTGCGTTGGTAATCCCAATAGGCTGCCCGATTAATATACTCAAGCTCGGGAAAAGCAAAATCGACTGGCCCAAAACGTTGAGGATATGTCCTCTGTAGCGACGATACGTCTACGACGTGGTCGGATTCATTAGCAGAAGGCTCACGCCGAGGTGATGACTCACACAGGTAGGCAACAGCATGAGTTACTCGTTCGAGTGCTTCACAGTCTTCGGCGTTGTATTTAATCAGCCTTTTTTTCAGGTTATCATCTCGAAAGAGCTCCCACTCGACTCGCCAGTGCAACGACTGCAAACCTGACGCATTGGCATCGGACCACTCGAATCCCAAGTATCGAGCAATGTCTTTGAGCCCATTTGAGTATGTAGGAAAGTAAATCGAACCAAAGATCGCCGAAAGAAGATTCACAGGGCGATCGATTATGGAGGTGGCGATCCGAAAATTGCGAATACCGTATCGCTCTTTCATTCGTTTCAAGAAGAGCTTCTCATGGCTTCCATAATGAATCAGTTGAGGGGCGGCGAGGCTACTCAACGTCTCAAGGAAACTCGCCCAGATCTCTCTTTCCTGCAGTGGATCATCTGCCCAAAACGAGTGCTGAATCGTGTTGCCGGAATGCGATATCCGGAGTCCGATCAAGTAATAGAACTGTCGATCCGGAATAGACTCCACATCTAAGTAGACCGGCGTACCAGACAAGGCGAAATCTGGTTTTCCGTCGACGTGAACCTTACCCTCGCGAATGGCAAGCGCCTGGAGGGGAAGGTTGTGTTTCTTGGTGAGGCCAGCAAACCGCTTCGGCCTTCTTCTCGGACGAAATGTATATGAAAGTTGAGTAACGGTAAAAAGGCCTTGTGAGCGTAGCTTCTTTCGCTCTTTTTCCGTTATTCGGGATAGCAGACTGAGATCATCTTTTTCTACGGCGGTCTGTCGGCACCGTGCTTTAAATTCACACGAGGAACAATGATCGTTCAGAATCAGCTCAGGCGCCGTCTCGATCGAGAGTTGAGCGGAAATGTTTTGGACAATTGCTCTCGCTGAGGTGATTAGCTCAGACAAATCAATCTTTGACGCTTTGTATTCAACTCCATGAATTATTCTGCCGAAGGGTGGTATGTCACCGAGTACCATCGAGATTACCAATGCGTCAAAAGCGAGTTGCAGCTTTTCATACTTTTCGATTTTTTGTGCAGGAACAAAGCGAACCGGAATGTACTTCTGTGGCTTTACAATCGCAGCAAATGGGAGTTCCAGTGCATGGAACCTCGATTGAATTTTCTCGGTGCCCAAGACACAGTCGAAGATCAATGAGTATTGTTTTGCACTTAGAATTTCGCGGGAGATGTTGCCAGCAAAGTGCCCCTTGAAAACTTTTGTCGCCAAGTAACGCTGGCAGTTTTCTCTGTAATTCTGTAGAACACGCCGCCGAAAATCGAGCGCCTCATTTTGATCTGTTTTGATGGCTGTTGCGGTTAAATAGGATTTGGTTTTGCATCTTATGAAAGCCGCGAAGAGTTCATCTGTAATCACCATGAGGTCCGGCAACGATCACACGGAACCAACTTATTACCCTTAAAAGTTCCAGCCGTGATGAGTCATGAACTCTTCGAGATTGACGCACGGAATCCCAAAATGCTGACACACATTTGGAATCTTTGCAGCATTTGGCTTAAGACTTTCCTGCGTGACGACCGTGGCTCCTCTTACGGCGGCAGCAGCAACTACAAATGGATCGGCAACAGGTCGACCCGTCAAGATTGATTTCTGAGCAATCAGAGCTTGGAAATGCGCTACCTGAAAGATACGCGCGACGAACTCGGTTTCATCACTTGTGGGGATGGCAAAGATCTCTTTGTGGTTCTTGGCCCATTCCAGAACCGGGCCGGGATCATCAAACCGCTCCAGTTCATTGAAAACCTCTCTCGTCGAAGTGATCTCGCCTGCGGTAACTAAATCTTCCAGACCAGCCCACACCGATGGGAACCTGTTCGGATAGTAGTGACGCAGAATGCGAAACGAACTGGTATCAAAGACAAAACTCACGCGGGCGTGGCCCCCTGAACCGCAAATTCCTCCAGTCCGGCCACGTTCTTCGGCTTGACGCCTAGATAATCGGCAACTTGATCAAGCGATATTCGTCCCTGGTAATGCTTGCCGAGCACGAGTTTCAAGTAATGCTCTCCAAGATACGCTGCTTGCGTCGCATAGTAGTTGCCACCTTCAGTGTCTTTCTTCTCTGCTTGTGATGCCCATTCAGCAGCCTTTTCTTCGTATAGCTCTTGTGAGACAAGTCCTTTATCAAGCAATCGGCGCATGACAGCTTCACGGCTTACACAATAGCGGTTTGCAAGTCGTTCAACTGACACTTCGTTTATGCGAATATCGCGCAATTGCCGATCAAAATCCGCAGAGGGCAACAGCAATTCAGCTGCGAACGAATTGCAGAATTGCTCGATGCGTCGTTCGGGTGGGTGAAGATCTTTAATGTAGGATGGATCGAATTTCGATATACCGTTGATGCGAAACAACAGATGGGCCAGTTCATGAAAAAGACTAAAGATTTGTCGTGTCTTGGCGGTGCTATTGTTCAGGTAGATGATCGGAAACTCGGCATCGATGAGACAGAAGCCAGATATTTGTCTTTCCTTAAAGGCGTGCTTGAAAACGAAAACGCCGACTTCCTCAACTGCGTTCCGCCATGCTTTCAGTGCGGTTTCACTGTTTCGCCAGCGCTCCTGTTGCTGCAACGTGATTCCGAGGTATTGCCGCACGGCTTCCGCGGTTCGCGGGATGTTGCTCTGTAGTGTCAGTTGAATGTCGCGAAAGATGACTTTCTCAGCCGGATTTCGGCCTTCGAGCAGTTCGCGAAGTGAGAGCTGGAGCGAATGAGCAACCCGTATTTGATACCGAGTATCAGCAGTTAGGCTCTCCAGGTCATACTCGGGCAAGGTTCTGAATTCGCGCTCAGGTTCTGGTTCTGCTGGAGGCTGAGGTAAAAAGAAGACGGCTAGCGGCCGCTTGTAAATCTTATAGGCGAGAGTTTCGAGTTGGACGTAAGTAGGACTTTCAGCTCCGGTCTCCCATGCCGCTACCTCGGAAGGATCACGCTTCAGTCGTGACGCCACTTCTTCGATCGAGTAGCCTTGCGACTCCCGCGCCCACCTCAAAACCGATGGTTGAGTTCCTGTTATCTTCTCGGTCATTCGAGTTCCGCTTGTATTGTGTTTCCGGTCTATGGATCAATGCAACTGAATTCCGCGCGGATCTGCTCATCACCCGTAAAATCTCGTTAGCGGCCTGCAAAGATCGAGTCAAGATCTGTCTACGTGCCCCGACACAAGCCTGTATAGCTACTGAACAGCGCATCGAACGCGTTGGCCTATTCTTGGCCTCTTTTGCGGGAATGAAGGGAATAGCAGGAACATCGGGAACAGCCGACGAGAAGGGTAAGTCTTTGGAAAAGCAGAAGATTGCGGTATCATAGCGGTCCGATAAAAAGGATTGCCCGCTTGGCTCAGCGGTAGAGCACTCGCCTCACACGCGAGGGGTCAGTAGTTCGAATCTACTAGCGGGCACCATGTTCTAGAAGCGGGCGACCGTGCCGGTGGTCGCCCGTTTGTTTTAAGAAGTGAAGACTGAGCACCTCTTTTCTTACGGAACTCTGCAGACCGAGGCAGTCCAACTCGCTATGTTTGGTCGCAGACTGCAAGGCCAATCCGATACTCTCGTCGGTTATCGCCTGACGACGCTCCGAATTGAAGACCAGGAGTTTGTGACAAAGAGCGGCTCTGCCGACCACCGCAATCTTCAGTTCACCGGCAGCGCATCAGATTACGTGGAAGGCACGGCATTCGAGGTAACTCGAAGAGAACTCGAGCAGGCCGATGCGTATGAGCCCGATGGTTACGAACGTGTAAGTGTAAGATTGAAGTCGGGTCAGGATGCCTGGGTTTATATGAATAAACAGCAATGAGAATCGCTGTATCCGGAACACACTGCACGGGCAAGTCAACGCTGATCGATGAATTTCTAAAGACGCATCCCGAATTCGCGCACGAGCCTGAACCATACACCGTCCTCGTTGAAGACTTCGGCGAAGAGTTTTCCGCGGAACCCCGCGTCGAAGACTTCTATCGACAACTCGAATTCAACATCGATCGTCTTCGACAACACGCACGCGGCGAGCACGTCATTTATGAACGATGCCCGCTCGATTTTCTCGCGTACATCGATGCGCTCGATCCGCAGAGCGCTGAAGCGTCACTCGGCCTGGTCTCAGAAGCTATGCGAAATCTCGATCTGATTGTTTACTTGCCGCTCGACGTCGAGTTCTCTGAATCAGAATATCCAAAACTGCGCAAAGCGGTAGACCGTCGCCTGCGCGCGATCTTCAGAGACGATGAATTCGGCATTCTCAGCTCGTGCAGTGCCGACATCATCGAGGCGACCGGCTCGATAGTCCAACGTTTGCGCATTATCGAATCTTACATTTGCCAATCGAACACGCAGCCCGGCGATGTCTCGCAAAGTATCACGTCGTAACTATCAAGCAGCGACATCGCGATCCTCTCCAACTCATTCTTCCACAACTCGCTTCCGTAAAACGCATCCTTCATTCGGTCGCGTTCTTCCAGTGAGGGAAAACTGCGCAGAAAGACAAACTTGTTTGGGTTCTCGACATCCAGTAATGGTCCAACGATCTTCATTCCGTACTCCCGCAGCGCCGGCACAGCGCGGGATTCAAACAACTGGATAAACTCATCACGATGTCCCGGCTTGATCCGGTAGCTTCTGACTTCTACTATCATGCTCAACCTCCGAAAAAGGACTGTAAACCGACTTATGAGCGCCAGCAAGAAGGGAGTATTCACTTTCAGACTATGGTCGCTCGGTGTTGCCGCTGGTTGAAAACGTGCGCCGATGGGGTCGGAAACATTTATCGCGACCAACAGATTGAAAAAATTTTTTCTGAGTCCTGTCGATTACTATCCCTGCCGTTCGACTTAGCAGTAGAAAGCGAAATACGAAAGGAGACGTGATGCAGAAAATAACCCCGTTTTTATGGTTCGATAACAACGCCGAAGAAGCAGCAAATTTCTATGTTTCCATCTTCAAAAACTCCAAGGTCTTGAATATTTCTCGATATGGAGATGCCGGGCCGGGACCCAAAGGTACGGTGCTGACCGTCGCGTTCGAACTCGACGGACAAAAGTTTATTGCGCTGAACGGCGGGCCACAATTCAAGTTTACTGAGGCCGTATCGTTTGTCGTGAACTGCGAAACGCAGGAGGAGATTGACTACTTCTGGGAGAAGCTTTCCGCAGGCGGAGAGAAGTCGCAGTGCGGCTGGCTTAAAGACAAGTATGGCTTGTCGTGGCAGGTCGTGCCCACAATTCTGGGTGAGTTAATGAGTAGTAACGAGGAGCGCTCAAATCGCGTGATGCACGAAATACTAAAAATGCAGAAGCTCGAGATCGATCCACTGAAGCGTGCCTTTGAAGGGAAATAGGACCATCACAGATTACACTCAATCTGTGGACAGTTTCCGGAGACGCTCGATCGAGCGTTTCAACGGCGGTGTATCAACTACGGCGAGCAGACGCGGATGGCGCAGTTTGCCGTGCACGGTCCACTCAATAAAACCTACCTGGACCACGATCTTCGGTTGCACCCAGTGCGCGCGCACACGCGGTAAACCGATAGCCTTTGTGAACGGCGGTTTCTCGATCTCCAGTTTGTCCAGTTGCGCACGCAGGTCCAGGAGCATCTGTGTGTCGAACCCAGTTCCGATCTTTCCGGCAAACACGAAGTCGCTTTCCTTGTGATAACCAACGAGGAGCGCACCAAGTCCAATTCGCTTACCCTGCGGATCCGTAAAACCACCGACCACGAAATTCTGTGACAACTCGCATTTCATCTTGAGCCATTGCTTCGAGCGGCGATGCTCGTAGAGCGAACCGCGTCGCTTCGCAATCACGCCTTCCCAACCTTCCTTTTGCGCGCGTTCCCAGGGAGAGGGATCTTCGATCACACTTACGCGATGAAGCGGCTCTTGAAGTGGTAACTGAGCCAGCAGATCGCGACGCTCTTCAAGTGGTAGTGTGGTCACATTGCGCCCGTCAAGCCACATAATGTCAAACACGTGATACGCCGATTTGCCGTCGCGCCAGGTGATCTCACCGTCGAGAATCAATTCTTGATTCGGCAGCCGCTCGATCGCTTCTTTGATTGCGGGCAGGTGCTGCGGTAGATGATTGCGCGAGAACAGTTGAACGTCCCTTCCCTGCTTGTAAGCAAGCAACCGGATGCCGTCAAACTTTCGTTCGAAGATCCATTCGGACCCGCTGAAGCGCTCCTGGGTTAACGTCGCCGCCATCGGCACGAGCCATTCCGGAAAGAAAGACATATCCACAGATTACGCAGATTGCGCAGAGCAGTAAATGTGCGTAATCTGCGTAGCCGTGATCAATCGACGCAATTTTCTTCGTGGCGCTGCGGCTACGAGCGCCGTGTTAATGGCCACGCGCGCAGCAAGCGCGTTCGATACCAAACGTCATTTCGCTCCCGTCAAAGTCGCTCGAAATCGGATCATTCGTGAGGTTGTGGGACTGCGACCGTATCGTCCGGACGGTTTTGTAGTTGAAGCTGAGCGATTCAGGAACAAGCTGCTGGTCCATAACTACGGTCACGGTGGCGGTGGTGTAACGCTGTCGTGGGGCACTGCATCGCTCGCTGTCGATCTCGTGCGAGACTTTCTCGTCGCTCACAAGCACGCACGACCGGCTCACTTCGCGGTGCTCGGTTGCGGCGTCAGTGGACTCTCGACCGCACGCCTGCTGCAACGTCGCTATCAGAATGGACCAGGAACAGTCACGATCTATGCCAAGGAGTTGCCGCCCGATACGACTTCGAATATCGCCGGCGCTTCATGGTCTCCCACTACTGTTTTTGAAAACGCCACGAGCAAATTTACAGAACAGTTTCGCCAGGCCTGTCGCATTTCAAACCGAGCGTTTCAACTGCTTGTCGGCGTGGAATATGGCGTTCGCTGGATTGAGACTTTTGAGCTGATGCGGAATGAGGCGTCGCTGGGGCGGGAGTTACCAGGCGGTAATGATCTCTATCCGGCATTTGAAATCCATCGCGATCCCGAAAACTATTTCGGTTTTCCCTTCGTGCGGCAGTACACGACGATGCTGATCGAACCGTCGGTGTATCTCAGCGCGTTGCTACGCGATTTCTATATCGCCGGCGGCAGAGTGGTGGTGAAGGAGTTTCGTAGTCGTGAAGAGATCGCGCGACTGCGTGAGCCGGTGATCTTTAACTGTACCGGCCTCGGCGCCCGCGCGCTGTTTGACGACGAACAGCTAATTCCCGTGCGTGGACAACTCGAGGTGTTGCTGCCGCAGCCTGAGATTGACTACTGCTACCTGAGCAGCGGTTACATGTTTCCACGGCGCGACGGCATCATCCTCGGCGGCACATGGGACCACGACAATTGGTCCTTAACACCCGATCCCGAACAGGCAGCGGGAATACTCGAAGCCCACATGGAGATAATGAAGAAATTAAAATGATCTGGGTGTCGGCAGAGGGATCACGCCACCGGCAGACCTTCAAGACGCATGATCGTCAGTGCGTTGGTCGTGGGACATGGGCCAGGTCGCAAGCGGTAATCAAAGACCATTCTTCCGCCGCGCACCTCTTCGCGAAAGTGAAAGTTTGCGACTCCCTCAATCTCGTCCGCCAGCTTGATCAGCTCGAGATCGTGAGTTGCAATCAATCCGACTGACGTACCTTGCGACAGCGCGCGTATGTAAGAGCGACTGCCAATCAGACGTTCCCGGCTATTCGTACCCCGGAAGATCTCGTCGATCAAAAACAGAACGGGCAGCGCATCGTCAACTCGGGTGGCTGCAAGCAGCGCCTGTAGCCGTTTCACTTCCGCATAAAAGTACGAGAGTCCATCCTGGACAGAGTCGCTTACCTTGATACAGGTAAAGAGTCGAAACAGCGACGTCTCCAGTCGTTCAGCATTTACGGGCGCGCCGGCGTAAGCCAGTGAAAGATTGACGCCGATAGTTCTGAGAAACGTGCTCTTGCCGGCCATGTTTGAGCCCGTCAGAATTATGATTCTCTGGTCATGGTCCAACGCGAAGTCGTTGCACACTTTTGACTGGGGCTTCAGCAGTGGATGCCCGAGACTGCTCGCGCTGAATTGGTTCGCATCAGAAGTTAACTCCGGAAACGTGTAATGTGGATTGAGGTAGGCGAAGTTTGCCAACGAGTTTAGAGTCTCGAGCTCATACCAGGCATCGAGCCAGCGCGGCAGAAGGTGGGCCATTTCCTTCTTCACCAGCTCGAGCATGTAAGTAAAAATGAAAACCCAGGGCACAAGCAGGTGGACCAGCAGCCACAGAATCGGATTAGTCCGCAGGCCCAGTGCCGTGGCCAAGCGACCTAATCGTCTCATTTCGTTTGACGGTCGCTTACCTTTCTCCACAAACGCCGAACAGATCTCAGCCAAACCAGGAGTGTTTTGATAACGGCGCGATTCGAGGTAGCCAAATACTATTTTGAAATGCGTCAATGCTTTTTCAAGTTGAAGTAAGTCGTCCCACGCGGTTGCGACCCGCGACTGGTTGAGGAGCATCGCGCCCATGTAAATCAGAAAGACGATCGGCCAAATGCGCGGAATGAGATGAAAGTACGCAAGAACGACGCACGTTATATTCAGCAATGAAAGGATCGACAGAAACACGACTGTTGGAAGCAAAGAACTGTTAGGTATCGTTCGCTCGATCCAGTCAATCAGTATTCTTGAATTCCAGTGGCTCGGGACATCTCGCGCGGTCGTATTGCTGATGCGAGCGACGGCCGAGAGCAGTTGGAGCTTGTCGCGAAATACCGAATGTTGTTTCAGTTCGCGAACCAGTGCCTGGCGGTGCTCGATTAACTGCGGCTCCGGTCGCTCGTTTAGCAGCCACGACTTCAACCTGTCGCTGCCTTCTCGAGTGACCGCGCAATCGAGGAGTCGATGCAGCGATCGTTCTCCGGTGATATCAAGATCAGTTGCAAACGGATGCCCTGAAAGTGAAGGTGTGGATGGATCTCCCGGCGGGATCCGATCCCAATCCAAACGTATTCGCGCGATGTGAGTTTGTTTGATATCAACCAGGAGAGAATTGCGTGTGAGACTGTCGCGCACTCTGTTGTGAAAAACGGTTACGACAGAGAACAAGATAACCAGTAGCCCAGCGACAACCCACGCAGCCGTACTGCCGGCAAAATTGCAGAATGCCAGCGCGAGCAAAAGACCGCAAACAAAGATTATTCTTCGCACGGTCCAGTATCTACGGCTGATTTCGTTAAGAGTCTCCGCCCTGCGTTTCAGTCGCGCGATCTGTTTGTCGAGCTGTTCCAGACGGGTCATACTCGTAATCTGTGTAAACTGTAAATAGTGAACATAAGCTTGAAATCGCCATTCGATCAACTGCTGGCCAAAGCCGCTGACTGGAACGTTACGCTCGAGGAGACTGAAGAGACACCTACATCGCTGCTCGGGTTCGGAGTGCGTTCCGGTACGCGAGTGGTGCTTAAGATATCGAAGCATGCCGGCGACGAATCGCATTCAGGCAAGGTCCTGCGCGCATTCGGCGGAGACGGCGCGGTGCGAGTTTACGAAGCAGAGACGGGCGCGGTGTTACTTGAGCGACTCGAACCGGGCGAACAGTTAGTGAATGTTAAAGACGAAGAGGCAACAAAAATCCTGGCGCAAGTGATCGCAAAACTTGCCAATCATGCACCGCCAATTGAATGTCCAACTGCAGCAGACTGGGGGCGTGGTTTTGATCGTTATCTATTAAGCGGCGATCAGCAGGTTCCTCATGAACTTGTTCACGAGGCACGCGACTTATACCAGCACCTCGCATCAACGCAACGCACAACCATGCTGTTGCACGGCGATCTGCAACACTACAACGTACTCTTTGATCGTGATCGTGGTTGGGTAGCAATCGATCCGAAAGGTGTTGCCGGCGAGTTGGAATATGAGGTGGGGCCGCTACTTCGAAACCCTGTCGAACATCCGGAACTCTTTGCAAATCCCGCCACGATCAAACGTCGTCTCGAAACCTTAACAGCCTTGCTTCACCTCGACCACTCCCGCGCCCTCGCCTGGTCCTTCGCACAGGCAGTTCTATCGGCTATCTGGGACGTCGAAGATAACCATCAGCTTGAACCAAACAACCCCGCCCTCCTGCTTGCACGGACATTGAAACCGATGCTTCCAAAAAGTTGAGCCACAAAAGGCACAAAAGGATTTCCGTTGTTTTGTGCCTTTGTGCTTCTTTGTGGCGGAAGGATTCAGACTTCGCGTGAAGTTTCCACTTCATAGCGGTGTCCGAGTTGAGGGTGCTGTTCGAGCAGGGGCTTTGCCTCAAAAGTAGGAATCGCACTTGGATCAGGTCAGTACAGGGAGCGGTAGCGACCTGGTCAGTGATCAGCTGCGATATTTCCTAACGATTCTTGAGTTCCATGGTTGACCAGGTCGCTACCGCTCCCCGTACTGACCCGATCCAAGAATGATTTCGGACTTTTAAGGCAAAGCCTTCGAGCAGTACGTTCAAACGCAGGGAGGGGTGGGGCACTCGGAGTCGGGGATGGTCGCGGGTTCGTGGCCGAAGGTCGTTATCAATACTACTGACCCCACGATAACGGCCGCGGCGATCAACATTCGCGGGGTTAAAGGCTCGCGGGCAATGAACCAGCCGAGAAGAACCGCAACAATCGGATTCACGTACGCATAAGTCGCCGCACGAGCAGGCGCCACGTTGCGCAGTAACCAACTGTACGCCGTGTAGCCGATCAGCGATCCAAAAACGATTAAGTAAAAGAGACCGGCAATCGAAACCCACGATGCGTTGCTCAAACTCAGTCGTTGAAAGTCGCTCGCAACCAAGGCGAGTATTACGAGCAAACTACCACCCGCGAGCATCTGCATTCCTGCCGCCATCGACGTCGAAGCCTTGATCGGACGTCGATTCGAGTAGACTGAGCCACCGGCCCATGCTGACGCTGCCACCAATACAACACCAGCGCCATCCAGACTCATCGTCGACTCGCCATTACCTCCCTTCAATCCATCACTCACCAGCAGCGCGACACCTGCGAGTCCAATCAACACTCCAAGCAACACCATCGCGTTTGGACGCTTACGACTCAATATCCAGTTCCACATCACTACCCACAATGGCTCGGTCGCCACGAGCAACGCCGTGAGACCGGAAGCGATATGTTTCTCAGCCCACGTCACACCGCCATTACCAACCAACAACAGCAAGCCGCCGATAACAAACGCCTTGGGCCATTGTGAAATGACGTGCGAATGCTCTCACCATTAAAGGCAGCCCACGTGAAAAGAATCCCGCCTGCAATCAGAAACCGCGTCGCAGCCATCAGGAAAGGTGGCAGTGTTTCGATCGCGTAGCGAATGGCAAGGTAGGTCGAACCCCAAAGCACATAGACTGCGGCGAACGCGAGAATGACAAGCAAGCGGAAAGATCGAAGCGGTGTCATCTAGTTGGTCACGACGACTCTAAAATAGCTTTGCCCTCAAAAGTCTTTCAGCCACAAAAAGGCACAAAAAGCACAAAAGGATTTCCGCTAATTTTTTGTGCCTTTTGTGCTTCTTTGTGGCAGGTTCTTCTAAAATAGCACAAGGCCCACGTCGAAAACGTGGGCCTTGTTATCTTCTGACCTGCGCACCGTTGGTTACGGGTGTTTGGGCTTATCCGGCTTCGGTCGCTGTTGATTGCTGTTCGGTGGCGGCCTTTGGTCCTTGCGGTCATTGGTAATGACCTTCGCAGGCTCTTTGGGCGGCCGCTTATCCTGGTCTTTGCGTTGCGCGAACGCTCCGGCCGAAGCTACCCCCAGCATCGCTATCACCACTAATTGTCGCAGTAGCTTGATCATTTCAGACTTTCTCCTCATGCAAGTTCCCGCGCATGGGAGGGAGAAAGAGATGCGCCGACCATAAGGCAGCAAGAAAGGTGCCACAAAACCGAACAGCACGAGCCCCGTGCTTTTGCGCGAAAAGTCTAACAGTACACGCAGAAATCCGCACGGTTTCGAACCGAGTCGCACCTTATCGTATAGCCACAAATGGGGCAAAAATGGGGCTAGCGTCTATTTTGCCTCAGTCTTCACAAAGAAGCACAAAGGCACAAAAGAATCGACGAAATCGTTTTGTGGCCGAAGCTGCTAGCGTCTCACTGTTACACTCAAGGTGCCCACGTTATTACTGCTGTCAAAGGTTCGCAGGGAGATCGTATGTTCACCGGGCCCAAGCTGACCGAAATCTACCGAATAAACCTCGTGTCCGCTATCGGCGATGCCATCGTCTGGAAAGACCGGAATCCAGGCCGCACCATCCAAACTGGCATCCGCTTTTTTCACTTTTCCCGTCGTATCGTCAACTGCAAATACCACGCGCACGGAGTCACGCGTCAACTGTGGTTGGCCCATCAACTTCACCACCGGCGGCGTATTGTCGATATCAATCGGTTCACTCAATCTCTCACCGGTCAGTTTCTGTCCCGGCGGATTGTCAGGCGCATCCGAAGCAACGACCTTGATCACGTATCGGCCATCGGCCAATGTGGCTCCGTCGATCGTGTAGAAGTTATCTCGCAGCTTGTCTTTCAACAACCTGAACGTCTGCTCGTTCAACGCACGGTAGTAGATTGCATATTCCAACGTGTCTGAATTGCGGTCTTCCGCCTGCCATTGAAACGACCGCGCGCCGCGTTGGTAGAAACGTCGCGGAGGGACTTGAGCGACTGGTCCAAACACCGACGGATCGAGTCCCGAAGACTCGACGCTCGGATCAACTGCCACCTGCGCGATCTGCTGCAAACCAACTCCGATCGGCAATACGGTGATCGATAACACTTCAGGCGCAACGTTGCGTGGAAGATAAGCGACGCTGACGTCTTCAACCCACGAGGGCGCGCCGGGTGAGCCCGAAGCACGGACGGTTGCGCGCCATTGAATGAATCGAGCTCGCGGACTCGAAATCTGATTGCCTTCCGGATTTCGATAAGCCGCGCTCCAGTCGCTCCAGGTAGAATCGGGCCGCTCGCCATTACCCGTGCGCGTTTGAACTTCAACCGCGCCAGTGCCGCGCCACCAGATCCGTCCCCATGAAGCCGTGAGTTTCGCGTCTCTGACTGGTGATTCAAACGATCCCTCACCGATCAGTTCATTGCCGAAACGAAAGAGCTTTCCCTGATTGCTGGAGGCTGCGTAGACCTGATCGTTCCTGACGAGCAGAGACGAAATCTGACCCTCCGGCGACTGCAACAACAGCGTGTCGCGACCATCGTTCGTGACTGAGTAGATGCGACCCTTGTCAGCAGTGCCGATGAGCACGCTGCCGGGTTGCAAAGCGGGCGCTATCGAAAACGCGGTTACAGTTGTAGAACTCCACACTACGTCAGTGGCACCGTCGGGAAGTATGCGGAAGACGGCGCTGCGTGCATTCGACACATCGTTACGGCTGCGAGTCGGAGCAGGCTGGCCCTGAATCGGCGCACCGCTTTCGTCGATAGCTGTAATTGTGACTGACGTCGTTGGCGTAGTAGCGCCTTCAGAAGGTTGTGGCGTGGGCGCGGGTGTCGAAGGTGCGCGCACGGTTGCGGCTGCATCGCTAAGAGCGAGCGCGTAGATCGAACCGTCAGCCGCCGGCGCCAGCGCATGAATCTCGCGAAGCTGAGTATCGAATAGCGCAAAGGTCTTTCCTTCGGGAGACACTCTCAGCACCAAACCGCCAGAATCAGTGCCTGCAATCAGATCGCCTTGAGGCGTGACTGCGAGCGAGATCACGTGAGTTTGGTTGGTGCTGACTAACAATGACGATTCCGGATTCGCGCCCGCGCTTCGCACGCGATAGAGCTTGCCGGTATCGCCGGTGCCAACGGCCAGCGAGCCGTCCGACATGATTGCCAACGACCAGATATATTTATCGCCGGGATCGAAATAGACTTCCGACTTTCCATCAGCAGTGATGCGGTAGACTTTGCCGTCGGGTGACGTGCCGGCGAAAAGCGCACCATCACGACCAATCGCAAGCGCAGTTACGTCGAGCTCCGCAGCGTCATAAAGGAGTGCGCCGCTGCCGGTCGCCGGGATCCGGTAAATCTTGCCGTCATGTCCCGTACCCAGAAATACGTTGCCCTGATTATCGACAGCACTGGACCAAACGTAAGTTTGTTGAGTATTGAAAACCTCTGTCAGCTTTGGCGAAAGCATCAGCACGCCGGTGTCGCTGATCGAAACTCCACGAGCGTCACCTTTCAAAAGTTCTGTGCGGCCACTGGTCTCCCAAACAGCCGGCTGACCTGCCTGTGCGGGGATTAAAAGAAGAATAAGAATCGTGAAAAGACGAATTGATTTAATGATCATCTGTTAGTCAGTTTCCTATGTACTTGGCGTAGAGTGAGCGAGCGGTGGCAATTTCATCCGTGCCGCGAATGATTGAGCGCGCATCCTGGAAGACGGTGAGTTCAAACTCGCCTGTTTTGAAACGCAGGAGATACTCGTTGAATTTTACTTCCCCCAACCGGCGAAGCCTTTCCGCCAGCGACGAGAAGTTGATGCGCGTCGGCTGAGGAGGCGATATCTGGATCGCGTCGCGTCCGCAAAGCACCGCCGCTCCTTCGGCGGCACGCGACAATGTTTCGTAAAGCGCGAGGCCACACGTCGGACAATCCGGACGCGGAGCGCCAGTGCCAATCCTTCTCCATTCATTTCGCCACACATCAAACTGCATCAGCGATCCATGAAGATCCTCGACGCGCTTCGTTATTAGTTTCAGAGTTTCAGTTACCTGCACTGCCGAAACGATGTTGATGATCGGCATGATCACGCCCGAAGTATCACAGGTCGGCGCACTCGCGGCGGGCGGCGCCTCTTCAAACACGCAGCGCAAGCACGCGGTTTGATGCGGGCGGATGGTCATTGTTACGCCGTACGAGCCGACGGCGGCGCCGTAGATCCAGTTGATGTTGTGCTTCACGCAGGCGTCGTTGATGAGGTAGCGAGTGGCAAAGTTGTCAGTGCCATCGACGACAACGTCGCAACCATCAAGCAACTGTTCGATATTCGAGTAGTTGACGTCGCTCACGTGAGGTTCGATCTCTATCTCTGAATTGATTTGCCGCAGGTGGTTGGCGGCGGCGATGGCCTTCGGCAGACGCTTCTCGGCATCGCTTTCCGTGAACATCGTCTGCCGTTGCAGATTGGAAGGTTCGACAAAATCGCGATCGACGATGCGCAAGTGGCCGACGCCGGCGCGTGCCAACGATTCAGCGTGAGCAGAGCCGAGTGCGCCGCATCCGACAATCAGGACTCGCGCGGCAGTCAGTCGCCGCTGTCCTTCTTCGCCAATTCCACTGAAGAGAATCTGTCTGCTGTAACGATCGTCCACCGCAGGTCAGTATAGCAGTGAACAATGACTGGGAGGCATCTCTGCGTCCTCTGCGGCTCTGCGGTCAACAGTACTTTTACCGCAGAGGCGCAGAGGACCGCAGAGGAGCGCAGAGAAAGGCGGGCGAACTTACGCCGTGATGCCGTAGCGCTTGATCTTGGCGTTGAGTGTCGTTGGTTTCAATCCAAGGAGTCTTGCTGCGCGTGTCTGGCTGCCTGATGTGCGGCCCAGCGCGGTACGAATAAGACTCACTTCAAACTGGCGCACCTCGTCAGAAAAACGGGCGCCGCGTTTGATATCCACCGGCCTCGAGATCGCCAGCGACTCAACCTCGTCCAAAAGCTGCAGCACCGTCTCACGTAAAGTGTTTAGACGCGCATCAACGTTCGACTCGCCCGAGGTTTGTTCGGGCGCCTCAGCAGCATTAACTTCTAACCCTAAGATCGATTCACTATTCATGACTCACCTCCGAAATGCGGCATCAATGATTCGTCGCCTGGTCCTACCGGGGAGTCGTTGGATGCGGCTGCGATATAAATAGTCTCAAGATTCAGCAAAAGAACGATTCATATCTGTGACAAAGCGGCTAAATTTTGGGATGGAGCGGCTACGCGCGTGGATAAAAGACCGCTCCTAAATCGTGTTTCCAACCGCTCCCTGAAAATTCGACCGGTAATTTCGGCTCAATGTTAGTTGCTTGCCGTTCTCCATGATCACGCGATACTCCCCGTGAAACCATGGCTGCATCTCCTTGATGCGATCGATCTTGACGATGGCTGAACGATGAATTCGCCTGAACTGCTTGGGGTCGAGCTGCTCTTCCAAACTGCTGATCGTTTCGCGCAGCAGATAACCCTTCTGATTGTCGTAGACCCGGACGTAGTTCCCTTCTGACTCAATGCAGTAAACGTCCTGCACGTTGAGAAAGAAGACGCGGCCGCCGTTTTTGATTACCAACCGTTCCAGGTGGCGCGGCCCCGACCTTAACTCTTCGAGCAGTGCAAGGATGTGTTGATCTCGTTCGCCGTTCTGGTCGAGTTTGATTTGCTCTTTCACACGTTGCCAGGCAGTGTCGAACCGTTCGTGATCGAAAGGCTTGAGCAGGTAATCGAAGGCGTGCACCTCAAATGCCCGCACCGCATATTGATCGTAAGCAGTGACGAAGATTATGTAAGGAGTGGATTGGGGATCGAGCGATTCCAGGACTTCGAAACCACCCAACTCAGGCATCTGGATATCAAGAAAGACGAGATCCGGCTTTGACGACTTGATCGCTTCTACTGCCTCACGACCATTCGCACAGTCCGCAACTATCTCGACTTCCGAATCATCTTGCAGCATCTCGCGAATCATCTCGCGAGCAAGTGGTTCATCATCGACGACCAACGCGCGAATACGTCTTGCGTTCGTCACCTTGCCTCCTACAAACGTGAATAACGCAAAGCACAGGTGAAGTGAGATTCACACAGCAAATGAACACCGCAGTTGAATCACTTGTGGCGCAAACCGAGTGCGTCAAACGGATTCACCGGCTCGTACGACGAAGTTAGATGCGAAGTTTCGTACTTAAGGACAGGCGTGAGATAAGAATTTGAGGAGAACAAACGAGAAAGTGGAAACTAATGCAACTTCCTGGATCACTTGTCCGAGTCGCGCGGAATCTCGAGCGCGACAATCAATCCTCCCGAAGGGTCGTTAGACAGTTCGAAGCGCGCGGCATTGCCATAGAGCCCGTCGAGCCGCGCCTGAGTGTTGGCTAAGCCGAGGCCCTTACCTCGCCGCGCTTCGAGAGCGCGATCGATAATGCCGGGGCCGTTGTCTTTTACTTCGATCCGTACAACGCCGTTTCGAGGCGCCGCGGTGATCTCGACGTGTCCGGAAGTCGAGTTTCCGATTGCGTGCCGCATGGCGTTCTCAACGATCGGCTGGAGGATCAAATTTGGCACTCGAACGTCCAGCACTTCGGGATCGACGTGGATGTCGGTCGTGAGACGGTCTTGAAACCGAATTCGCTCGATCTCCAGGTAGCCATTCAAAAACTCGATTTCCTGCTGCAGCGTGACCTCCATTGAACCGGAGTTTTCCAGCGTCAAACGGAGGAAATCGCCCAGCCTGGTAATCATCTTTCGAGCGCCGTCAGCGTCCTTGCTGAGCAGGGCCGAGATCGAATGGAGAGTATTGAAGAGAAAGTGCGGCTGGACCTGCATTTTCAGCGCTTCCAACTGCGACTGCACCAGTTGCGTGCGAAGCTCTGACGCTTTCAGCTCACCTTTACGATAGCTGTTGTAGTAGTTGAACGCATGACTCAGCAGCAGGATAAAGCCATAAATAAGTAACCAGCGATCGAGATTGTTGTAAATAAAACGGAAGACCCTGAATGGCGTAATGTTCGATGCGCTGCCCGCCAGAACCATAAAGAGTAAAATATTGAGGGCGAGCATAGTGCTGACAAGCCCGAGACTGAAGAGAAAATGAAGGCCGGCCCTTCGCAACCAGTTAGTGCGGTCGATGCAAAAGCGCCGGGCGAGCCAAAGAACCAGTGGCGTGGCGAGCGCCCAGAGGTAACAAGCGCAGGCCTGGAACAGGAAGCCCTCTACGTAGCGGATCGGTTGCTTACCGCCGTATTCCATGACGTAGGACTGTGTGCTGAAGAAGAGCGCGACGATCGTCCATACACCCCAGATCAGTCCGAACCGCACTAGCCGTCTGGACAGCACAGGCTCGTCTTCGACTATAGGAGCAGACTTGCGCATTGAGTCGATCTCAAAAAGGACCGGGCTGGTTTATGGGAGGTATTGACAATTCAACCCAGCGTATAACGTTTCAATAAGACCGGAGGGGAGCACTTTGTGACCAAAAGGACTGATTCCGAGACAGACAGGCTTATATCGAATTTCTCCGTTCGGAGTTCAAGCTTTAGCTTGTACTTCTTCACGTGCAGCCCTAAAGGCTGAACTCTGAACTATCTGTGTCCGAGCACCGCTGCGGCTGTGTCATGCATGATCGATGGAGAAGGCTTCCTGCCTGTCCACAGTTCAAACTGAATTCTTGCTTGGGCCACTAACATTTCGAGCCCACCTAAGGTCTTGCAACCTGCTTCGCGAGCCTCTCGCAGGAACCGCGTCTCCATCGGATTGTACACGAGGTCGTAAACAAAGCGAGCGCCGTGTAGCTGTTGCTGTGTCGCCGGCGTTTGATCGATGTGGGCGCCGGATCCCAAGGGCGTGGCATTGATTACGACGTCGTAATCCTTGAATGAAGCGGAAGCGAGCGCTCGAGATGGAACCTTGAGTTGAGATGCTTTGGCAAGATCGCGCGCGAAGAGTGTGATCAGGGCTCTCTGTTGTTGTAGCGCCCAGATCGCAGCCCGTGCGGCGCCGCCGGCACCGATGATTGCTATCGTCTTATCGGCCAGTGAGTCCAAGCGCGAGAGCAGTGGGTCGATCAGGCCGGCTGCATCAGTGTTGTAGCCAAGCAGACGATCATTCTCGATGACTATTGTGTTCACCGCACCAATTTCTGTTGCGTCAGATTCGATCCGGTCAAGATAAGGCATGACTGCCTGTTTGTGTGGCGCAGTGATGCTCAAGCCACGCAGGTTCCAGGCCAACTCTGTTGTGCGCGGGTGGACCATCCGTTTAAAAAAAGAATGAATGTCTACTACTTCAAACGGAAGATAAACTCCATTAATTCCCTCAGACGCGAGGGCAGCGTTATGAATATGCGGCGAGACTGAATGCATCACGGGTAGTCCGACCAGACCACAAACCATTGTCTCGCTGTCGATCTCATCGAGGTGGTAAAGCGAGTGAAGTTTGCGAGCGTTGACCTGGCCAGGCGCTGTTGCGCTGTCGTCGTCCAGGGCGCCGTAGGTCAGAAAAGCTCCGCGTGAGGGACCGAGTATGCGCGTCGTGATTCCAGCATCGCCCATAGCGATGGCGACGATTTCTCTACCCTCGCTGCCCGCGCGATCGATCAGTTGAAAAACGGGAATACAATCGACAATGTCTTTTGCCTGGACCGCGATCTTCAAGACTCGAGCAGGTGTTTGGGCCAATCGTTCGTAAATCTCATTCAGGTTGGTTGGGACGCCGGAAAAGTCGTGATGAGAAATGATAGTGTGCGACCAATCAGGTGAGAGTTCAGGGGCGAGGTCAGCTTCCAAGTCCCACCACACGTCCTCGCCTCGTGGGGCTTGCGTTTTCCAGAACGCCATTCGGGCCTCGCGGCCCAACTCGCGACATCCCCCCTGTTCCGCTGGACGAAACGTGAGAATCACTGGACGCTGGAGACCATTCAGGACACCGCTGTCAGGGTCTGCCTCGAGACAATCCAGTCGCAGTTCAATAATGTCAGCCCACTCGCTTGCACGCTCACAAGCGCTCCGAACTGCGCTGAGACCTTTCTCGCACACCGGAACGCAGATCCGCGCCATCTTTTTATTCAATCCGTGTAATTTGTAGTTAAAAATCGCCGGCACTACTTCGGCTCGTTGGGATCCAGGTGACGGGTAGGTGCTTCTACTCCGAGATGGCGTGTGGTTCCTTCGGTTACGCTCGGAACCGGCGCCCTGAGCTCATCAACATTTCGCGGGGGCTGTGGAAATGTCCTCGCAACCGGCGGCGGAGCAAGCGATGCTCGCCTCTCTCTTTCTCGAACACGAATGTACTGCGCCACGCCAGTGCCCATCATCGAAAACGCCGGCAACAACATCCAGAACCACCAACCCTGGCCGGATCTTGAAAGGACAATGGCGACGATCAGAAACGCCATTCCCATAAAAATATTCTTGAACGACTGGTCCAGCGTAATTTCTTTACCGTACCTGCGCCGCCGCCGGCCGCGGCCCTCCTCGATCTCCTCTTCCGGCGCTTGCGCCAGTTGGCCCGTCAAAGCTTGAGGCACCAGGCTGATATTTGCTCCACACGAGCGACAAAAACTCGCACCGTCGAGATTCTGCATTGCGCACTTAGGACAGAACATTATTTTTCGCCTCTCATTCGCTGCCGTCGTGCTTCGTACATGAGCACTCCCGCTGCCACCGAAACATTCAACGATTCCAATCTGCCTGCGACGGGAATGTGGACCAGCGTGTCGCAGTGTTCGCGAACTAACCGGTGAAGACCGTGTCCTTCGCTGCCGAGAAAGATGGCGGCCGGCAGTTTCCAATCCCAATCTACATACGACTGCTTTGCTTCGGCAGCGGCGCCAACCACCCAGATGTTACGTTCTTTCAACTGCTCTATCAATCTAACAAGATTCGTCACACGGGCCACAGGAACATACTCGAGCGCACCGGCCGCGACCTTTGCGACAACACTCGTCAGACCAACGGCACGCCGCTCAGTAATAAATACTCCATGAACGCCTGCACATTCAGCGGTACGCAGGATCGAGCCCATATTACGTGGATCCTCGATCGCGTCCAACCCGAGTGCCAATGGCGGATCCTCACTTCCGATCTTGCTTTCCAGCCGCCCCAACAACTCGTCCGCGTCTGCATAACGAGCCGCCGCGATTCGCGCGACGACACCTTGATGCCTAACATCGCCGAGCGAACGATCAAGATCAACACGCGGCACGCGATGAACAGGCACGCCTTTCTCGCGAGCCAGCTCAATTAAAGGTCTTAGACGATCGGGGCGAGCGCTTTCAAGAATCGTGATCGTTTCGATTTGACGTTTACCGGCTCGCAGCGCTTCCAGCACGGCGTTTGGACCATAAACGACGTCTGACGAACGCTCCCGATTTCCTCGATTTGATCTATCTGACATTGACTAGAAGACTCACTTTGGGAGAGCGGGGGCAAGCCACCCTTCCTGACTTGTTCATTACAGAACACGATTCATTGGGCCAAAGAAGGGAATGTTTTCGTTATCTTTAGGCAACAGCTCCTCCAAGTATTTTGATTATACGACGACTGGAAAATCAGAGGCGAAGAGAATGTTTGCTGGTTTGACTATGCGGAAAGCTTTGATTGTGGTGCTTTCGTTGGCGGCCGGCGCCTGCGCTGCGTTTCAACCAACCGATGTGAACGGACCAAGGTCTAACGCGCCACAGTACCCGGTCACATTGTCGGACGTGGGACCTAGACGCGAAGATGCTTCTTTAGCGTGGACCCAACTATCCCAACGTTATGGTCTTCCGGGAAAGACCGAAGCGAACCTTCAGCCATATACAGCAACGATTCAGAGTTTGCCCGCGAATTTGAGCGCCCCGATCTATCTCCCAAAGGTAGCCGCGAAAGCCACTCCGACCGAGGAAGAAACACGAGAGTCGTTGCGCAGGTTTATAGTCGAGTGGCAACGCCTGATCGGAGCAGAACCCGATCAACTGTCTCTGGTTGAAAGGACCGATGAGCCATCGGGTATCAAGGTCGCTCGTTACGAACAACGACCGTTTCGCTACCCGCTGCGCGGCGGTTTTGGAAACCTACTGATTCGTTTTCGGAGCGACGGACAGTTAGTCGAGTTCTCCAGTAACTGCATTCCCAGTGCCGACCGGCTCCAGGCAACGCTTTCCGGTCTAACCCCGAAGATAAGTAGCGAGGATGCGGTCAATCACATCAAGACTCAATCCGTGACGATCAGCGATGTGAACGGCAGCCAGCGAACCTTTTCTTTACCGGCAAACGCCACAGTCGAGGCGCGGCAGTTAGTTGTATACGCCCAATCTTCCCCGTCCAGCGGCCTGCAATTACGGCTCGCTTGGGAAATAGACGTCACCAATGGCCCCATAAACAAGGTCTACCTGGATGCGATTTCCGATGAAGTAATCGCCGCCTCGTGACCGCAGGACATTAGACTCCCATACTTGACCAGCGCAGAGCAAAACAGCATTCTAGATTCAAATTCCAGGGGGTGATTCAGTCAGTTTATGAATAACTTTGATCCCACAAATAATATTTCATGGCAGTTCGGACATCGTGGAAGGGTCGCAGTCTTTATCGATGGTAACAATCTTTTCCACGCAGCACGGTTTCACAACATTGACATCGACTACAACAAACTTTTGCGGGTACTGTTGGGAGACGGGCGGCTGCTCCGGGCTTTCTTCTACACGGGCGTCGATATCGGCGCCGAGCGGCAACAGGGCTTTCTCTTGTGGATGCGGCGAAACGGCTTTCGCGTAATCCAAAAAGAGTTGAAGACCTTTTACGATGGAACGAGGAAGGCAAACCTCGACGTCGAGATTGCCGTTGACATGCTTTCACTTGCCGGTCGCTACGATACCGCAGTGCTCGTGTCAGGCGATGAAGACTTTGTCTACGCGGTGAATGCCGTAGCTTACAAAGGGTGCCGGGTGGAAATAGCGGGTTTCAGGTCGAATACGGCGCCGAAGCTTATCGACGTTTCGGACTACTTCATAGATCTCGGCGAGATCGCAGACAAAGTGCGCAAAGAGATCACGCACGGTACGCGTTACGATGAGCGTGATTTGCACGAGCCGCTGCCGGCACAATATCTCCAGGATCAGATGGAGCTACAGAAATCGCAGGCAGACAGTTTCCAGGCGGCGATGCGTGTAGTAATCGAAGCTGAGATCGAAGAAGAGGCGGCGGAGTTTGAAGCGGCCACGGAGTTCATCCGGATCACTGACGACCATTGAAGAATGAACCACAAAGACACTAAGGCACAAAATAAAATTTCTTTTTTGTGTCTTCGTGACTTTGTGGTTTGATTTGTTCCTTAGTTATGAAATGAAACTCTTCACGATCCAGGAAGCCAATGCCTTACTGCCAAACGTAAGGACCATTGTGATAAAGATTCAGCGCGCGCATCGAAAGCTCGCGCATTTCCGTGCAGACGCAAAGAAAGCTGCCGAAGCGGCCGAACAAGGTGGGGGCGGATTAGCAGATGGCGTTGCGTATGCCGCAGCGTTGACCGACTTGACGATCCAAATCTCGGAATTGGAAGCGCTCGGCGTTCAACTCAAAGACTTTGAGCGCGGGCTGGTTGATTTCCCTTCACTGCGCGACGGCCGAGTTGTCTTACTCTGCTGGCAACTCGGGGAAGGCGATCAATTGGAATGGTGGCACGACGTCGACGCGGGTTTCGCCGGACGTACGCCTCTTTAACCGCGGATGAACGCGGATAATAACCTCAACTGCTGCTTTATTTTCTCGTTGACCACTTAAAGTTATCCCTGATAGTATGCGCGGCAAGATGGAAACGTCCCCCAGCGCTCCAACCCGATCCGCAGAAAAGAAATCTACGCTAATCGAGTTTCCGGGTGTGACCAGAAATTCTCTGCCTGAGTGGCGCAAAGAGTTAAGTGAGAGAGTTCGGGAAGTACAGGAGAAACGCGCTCGCGATGCGGCGCGCGATGCGGCCGAGGCTGAGCGCCAGCGCGTAGAGGCCGCGATCAATCCTCCACAACTGGAGTTATTACCGCCGGCGCAAATGCCTGCGATGAATCCGCTGGTTGCTGCTGCACTGAAGCGAATCGAAAGAGCGCACCAAACGTCGCCGCCGGAGAATCATCAATCCAGAAATACTGTGGCCGCGGCGGTCGCATACGCACCTGAACGAGAAGAAAACGAGACGATTGAGACCGTTCCCATCGAACCGCAACTCACGTTTGAACCGGAGGTTGCAGCGATTGAAGACGTACCGATCGAAAAGCCGCACCTCGCGGTCGTGCCGGTTAGCGAGCCGGTAGTAGCGGATCCGCCGAAGCCTCCGAAGCGTCTGATTATCGACGACGATCCAGCGCTTAATTACCTCGACTCGATCTCCAGGAATGTTCGCGTCGATGATTTGGCGCCCAGAAGCGCGTCGGTTTTTCGTCGCTTGATCGGCGCTCTGCTCGATCTACTTTTTTGCGCATTATTGAGTTCACCCATCGCGCTCGCTATGCAACTTACCGGCAGCAATTTCCAGGACATACGTGTGATTTCGGTGCTGGCGGGAAGCGTGGTCGTGGTGACGTTTATCTATCTCACGCTCATGACTGCTTTGACAGGCCGCACCTGGGCCATGCGCCTGCTCTCACTGCGCGTGATCGACACGAAGACTGGACTGATTCCAACTGGTGGCCAATCAATCGGCCGCTCCATCTTCTATCTCATCTCGCTGGCTTCCGGTGTGGGAATTCTATTCGCGCTCGTGAGCCGCGAAGGTTACACCGTCCACGATCGATTCACCCGCACAGCAGTCATCACCACCTGACTTAGCCACAAAGAAGCACCAAAAGTCACAAATCATAAAGACAGGGTGAAAGCGTTAAACTAAACTCTTTTTGTGCATTTTGTGCATTTTTGTGGCTAAACATGGATCAAGCACTCATCCAGCGTGTTGTTGAAGAACTACGGAGTAGTCTGACCGGAAGGTTCTTTGGAAAGATCTTTCAACTGGCGCCACTCTCGTTCGCCTTCGATTTCGGGTTGCGCGGTGAGTTTCTTTTCATCAGTGTCGATCCTGCGAGTCCTCGCTTCTATCTAATCAAGCGCCGCTTAAGAGAATTGGAAAAGCAAGCAGTTCCGCTGACTGCCTTCGGTCAGGCGCTGCGATCGAAACTCAGTGGCGCACACTTCGTAAACATCGCAAAGGATCCATTGGACAGGATCGTTCGTCTGACTTTTCGCGTCGAGGCGGATGAGATCATTTTTCGAAGACTTGTCATTCAATTAACTGGCCGGACAGCAAACCTCTTTCTGCTTGACGAGTTGAATCAGATCCTGGCTGTGTTGCGCGAACACGCGCCGGGAAGTGGAACGTATGAACCGCCACCGCGACCGCAAAAAGAAGCGACTTCCACAATCTCGATTGGTCCGGACTCCGTGTCAGCACAGCTCGATTCGTACTTCGCAACACTCGACGCAACAAAAGCATTTGATTCTCGATCCAGGGCCCTGCGCTCACGACTGACAAAATCAATTCGTCAGCAACGCACCCTGAGAGAACACTTGCAGCAGGACCTCGCGCGCCACGGTGACCCGAAAGAACACAAGCGAATCGGCGATCTACTGCTCGCAAACATTCGAACTGCTGTTCGAGATGGAAACAAGGTTCGAATCAGCGATTACTACGCTGAAGGAGCACCCTCGATTGAGCTTGAAGTCGATGAGAACCGATCGCTTCAAGATGAGGCCGCGCTACGATTTCGGCAATACAACAAAGCGAAAACAGCGAGCGAAGAGATCGCTGTCCGCTTGCAACAGATCGATCGTGAGACCGCCGGTCTCGAGCGCCGTTTACAACAACTCGAAGAAGCCATTCAATCAAGAGATGAAGCCGCGCTGGACAGTTTTGAAAAACCCATCCTGGCTCCAAAGGTTCCGGCAAAGAAATCGTCCAAACCCGAAAAGCTTCCCGGCGTTCGCCGTTACCTTTCTACGGATGGTTACGAAATACTTGTCGGGCGTGCGGCTCATGACAACGACAATCTCACTTTTCGCGTGGCGCAGCCGAACGATCTTTGGATGCACGCTGGTGATTATCCCGGCTCCCACGTCGTTGTCCGCAACCCAACACGAAAAGAGATTCCGCACCGGACTATCGTCGAGGCGGCGCAGCTTGCAGGCTGCTTTAGCCAAGCTAGTGAGGATACAAAGGTCGTCGTGCATTACACTGAACGAAAGTTTTTATCGAAGCCGAAGAGGGCGGCGCCTGGATTGGTGCGTATGTCGCGTTTCCGCTCGATTACAATCGAGCCGAAGGAGAGTGTGAGTAGATTATGAATTCGACGAAATCGGAGCAGTTGTTCGCCACTGCTCAAAACCTGATCCCTGGCGGAGTCAATTCTCCGGTCCGTGCTTTTCGTGGAGTCGGAGGCACACCGCGATTTATACAATCAGCGCGTGGCGCAACTATCACTGACATCGACGGAAAGACTTACCTCGACTATGTCGGCTCATGGGGACCAATGATCCTGGGCCATGCGGATGAAGAAGTGGTCGCCGCGATTCAAGAAGTCGCGTTGAAAGGCACAAGCTTCGGAGCACCCACCGAACTCGAGATTAACCTGGCTCAGGAAGTGGTGGATGCGGTGCCATCGATCGAGATGGTGCGCATGGTAAGCAGCGGCACTGAAGCGACGATGTCCGCTATTCGACTTGCCCGCGGTGTCACCGGCCGCACGAAGCTCGTGAAATTCGAAGGCTGCTATCACGGACACGCTGACAGTTTGCTGGTCAAAGCCGGATCGGGCGTCGCTACGCTCGGACTGCCCGACAGTCCCGGTGTTCCGGCAGCGTTAGCGGAAAACACAATCACAGTTCCTTTCAACAATGCTCCTGCACTCGAAGAGGTCTTTGCTGAACATGCCGATATCGCGGCAGTGATAATCGAACCTGTAGTCGGGAACATGGGATGTGTGCCTCCTCTTCCCGGGTACCTGGAAACCGTGCGCAAGCTGACGAGCGATCACGGCGCCATCCTGATCTTTGACGAGGTGATGACCGGCTTTCGCCTCGCACGCGGAGGCGCACAGGAGCGCTACGGCATCACGCCTGACATTACAACACTCGGAAAGATAATCGGCGGAGGTTTGCCGGTCGGCGCCTATGGCGGCAGTCGCGAGATCATGAATAACATCGCTCCGGCTGGTCCTGTTTACCAGGCGGGAACGTTATCTGGAAATCCACTCTCGATGACCGCGGGTTTGGTCACGCTCCGCCGGCTGCGAGATAAATCAGTTTACGAACGCCTCGAGAGGTCAAATAAGAAATTGTGTGAAGGACTCGCGGCAATAGCGCAGGAAGCTGGAGTGACGACCGTCACGAACCGTGTGGGTTCGATGTGGACCAGTTTCTTTACAAGTGAGCCGGTTGTCGATTGGGACAGCGCCAACAAGTGCAACCGGGAGCTTTACGGGAAGTTTTTTCATGCGATGTTGGATGAGGGAGTTTATCTCGCGCCGTCACAATTCGAAGCAGCCTTCGTCAGTCTTGCTCACACGGACGAGGTTATCGAACAGACATTAGAGGCCGCTCGCAAAGCCATCCACAGATTACACAGATAAACGCAGATTAATCGGCGCAATCTGAGTAATCTGTGGATGGTTTAAACCGGTAGGTCGATATTGAACTTCGAACCCTTGCCGGGCTCGCTGGCGACGGTGATCCGGCCGCCGTGCTGTTCGACGATCTGTTTCACGATTGCCAAACCGAGGCCGGTGCCTCGTTTCTTTGTAGAAAAGAACGGCTCGAAAATGCGATCGCGTGTCGCCTGGTCCATTCCCTTGCCATGGTCGGCGATGGTGATGCGCGCATAATTCTTCGGGGGCTGGCCGTCTCCATTAGTTTCCGCCGGAAGCAGCTCCGTCGAGATCAGGACTGCGGAGTTTTCCTGGCTGGCATCGACAGCATTAGCGATCACGTTTACAAATACTTGTCGCAACTGGTAAGGATCCCAATTACCCACGATAGCTCCCTCGCTAAAGACTTTCTCGACAGTCGCGTTCTTCTCACGAATTCTTTCACTGACGAGATCGATGCTTCGTTCGAGCGACTCGTGTAGATCGACCTCGGATCGCTCCAACTCCTTCTGACGTGAAAACTGCGTGACGTCAACCACGAGCTTGTTCAGGTGTTTGATGCCGCGCTCGACGAGCTCAATCGTATTCAGTGCTTCATCGTCGTTCACACTGTCGCGCAACATCGAAACGCCCAGGCGAATACTGCCGAGCGGATTACGGATTTCATGTGCAACTTGCGTGGTCGCTCGTCCGACTGCGGCGAGTGATTCACTGCGGCGCAGGGTACGCTCAGCTTCGGCTGCTTCGGTGGCATCGACAAGTGTGACGATCTGGCCGCTATCGCCGTTGATCGCGAGGGGCGATGAATAAACGTCGAAGGCTTTATCCTCCGAATCAACCTGGGCGATCCAACGGCCATGATAGGTAGCTTTCGCAACGCGAATAGCGGTCACGGCTTCCAACATCTTCATCGCATCGTCGGACGCGAGCTTTTCGAGCACTGAGGCGCCGATGCTCGCGTTGGGAAAGATTCGGAAGAAGGCGGCGTTTGCACTGCGAATTCGATCTTCTTCATCAACGGCCGCAACTGCACTGACCATTCCTTCGAGGAGTTGCGTTGTGAAAGTGCGCTCGCGGCGTGTTTCCAACACGCTGCGACGCATTTGGACGAACTGTCGCTGGACTTGCCAGATTGTTCCTGCTGCTACTAAGGCACCGACAAGCAGCGCAATGATGCTCCAACGAAGAATCGTTTTGTTAGCCTCTCGTTGATATGCCCCCATCTTGTCGCCGACCTTCTCATATCTTTCTTTGGCTGCAGGTATCAGCACATTTAAATCATTATTCAGCGCCTTATATTTGTCGAAACCGTGAAGGCTATACTGCCGCCGATCTTGAGTTACTTCAATATATGCCTGAAGATCGGTTTTAAACTTGTCCCAGTCAGCAGCTTTAACATCTATCGGCGGCGGCCCAAATGATTTCTGTACCTTCCTAACATCGTCCCGCGCCTGGTCAAGTCTGAGATCCAACGGCGGAGTTAATTCGTGGCGCGATTCCGCGGCATCTCGGAGGCGAGCCTCGTTGTCAAGTTTGATGACCGCAAGCCTGAGATCTAGAAGATCAGTCAGGTGAGTCGAATATCCGAGCGTGAGTATGCGGGCATTAGAGCCCACGTCAGTTATCTTGTTCGCGCTTTTCAAACCCAACATTAAAATCAGACCTAGTAAGAGCAGGAAGCCGATCACTAGCGGTGTAATTGCAGGGGCATATCCACGACCTTTGTCGGCAGGCACAGTACCAGGTTCAGGCGGTCGCCGATAAACGACTTCTGAATGTTTTTCTGGCGCGGGTTGCATCACGATTGTGCTAAGGCTTCGCGTCCATCCAATTGTCCCCTACGCCAACGTCAGCTACAAGCGGAACGTCGAGCGAAACAGCGGTCTCCATCTCGTGCTTCAGTATCTCACTCACCTTCGCTACTTCTTTTTCCGGAACCTCAACCAACAACTCGTCATGCACTTGCATCAGCATGCGGGCTTCAAGACCCGCCCGTTTGAATTCCTCATCGACCTTCAGCATCGCGATCTTCACGATGTCGCTCGCCGTCCCCTGTATCGGCATGTTTATCGCCTCGCGCTCCGCCGCCTTGCGAATGTTCGCGTTGCGATCTGTTATGCCCGGAAGCGGCCGAATGCGTCCATAAATCGATCTCACGTAGCCATGCTCGCGCGCCCTGATCGGCACTTCTTCCATGTAGCGCCGCACCCCTTTGTAGGTGTTGTAATAGTCCTCGATGACTTTCTTTGCTTCCTGCCGAGAAATTCCCACGCGCTGCGACAGTCCCCACGGTTCAATTGCGTAAGCGATCGCGAAGTTAACGATCTTCGCAAACCTGCGCGCCTCTTTGAGCTCCTCGTTAGTCTTCGCGCCAAAGACGAGCCGCGCAGTGCGCGCATGAATGTCGTCGCCTTTTTGAAACGCTTCGAGCATCACGGGGTCCTGAGTAATGTGGGCCAACAGCCGCAACTCGAGTTGCGAGTAATCGGCGGAGATAATCTTGTTTCCCTTGTCTGCTACGAACGCGCGGCGAATACGCCTGCCCATTTCGCTGCGAATCGGAATGTTCTGCAGGTTCGGATCGCTCGAAGAAAGGCGACCGGTGGCCGCGACGGTTTGATTGAGCTGGCAATGAATGCGCCCGTCAGTCGCGATCTGATGAGGCAAGGCATCAGTGTATACACTCTTCAGTTTATCGAGTTCGCGATAATCGATAATCAAACGGGGCAACTCAAACTGCTGGGCCAACTCTTCGAGCACGGCCTTGCTCGTGGAGACGCGACCGGTCGAAGTCTTCCGGCCAATATCGATATGCAGATCTGAAAGAACTTCGCCCACCTGCTTCGGAGAACCGATGTTGAATTCACGTCCCGCCAGTTGGTAGATCTGGACCGTGAGTTTGTGAAGCTCCTGACCGATGTAGCTCGACAAGTCTGCGAGAACTTTTGGATCAACTTTCAGTCCGACTCGCTCCATGCGATAAAGCAACGGCGCCAATGGGAGTTCAACTTCCGAGTAGATAGTTTCAAGTTTCTTTTCGAGAATGCGCGTACGCAGCACGCGAGCGGTTTGCGCCGTCAGGTCAGCGGCGACCGCCGTTTGCCACGCAGTTTCAGGCCAATCAGCCGCCGGCGTACTGCTGATTTCAACGTTCAGGGCTTCACGTGCAAGATCTGTGAGCTCGTACTTACTGCGGTTCGGATCGAGGAGATACGCGGCGAGGTACGTATCGTCTTTGACACCTTCCAGCGTGATCTCGAACCGATCGAGCAGTCCGACGGCGCGTTTCAGGTCATGAACTGATTTTTCAATCAGGCCATTCGACAGCACGTCGCGCAGGGTTCCGATCGCAGCGTCGATCCCATCGGAAAACTTTTCGAGATCCACGTAAGCGGCGACTCCGGCTTTAGTTGAAAAGGCAATTCCGCGAGTGGCTTGAAGCTCGGTAAAGCATTCCTGCTCGCCCGTTCCCGCTGGAGTTGAATCAGCGACTGCGACTCCGACGCTCTCTGCGTCGAATAAAGTGCGCGCCAGGTTATCCAAGTCACTTTTCGTCTGGATGATCTTGTAATTGCGTGCCGACTCGGCCGTCGCGGGTCGCTCGACCGCAGCGTCAGCGTATTCTTTTATAAGGTTGACGAATTCCAACTCGCGAAACAACTCGTAAGCAGCAGTGCGATCGGGAGGCCGGGCTTTGATCTCGTCGAGATTCAATGGCAGATCCAGATCGATGCGAATGCGCGCAAGCTCGCGCGACTGTCGAATCAGATCAGCGTTGTTGCGCAGCGATTCACGATAAGTCTTATGTTTGACTGATTCCCAACCTTCAAGCGCGGCTTCAATTGAGCCAAACTGCTGAATGATCTGCACGGCGCCTTTCGAACCGATACCGGGAGCGCCCGGTATGTTGTCGATCGAATCACCCATCAGGCCGAGGAGATCCACGAGCTTGTCAGCAGTAACCCCAAACTTGTGCTCTACCCACGCTTCGTCACACCACTCGATCGGAGGCACCGGCTCTTTGCGTTTGACCACCTGCGAGTTTTGCCTCATGCAGACGACAAACGGATCGCGCACGAGCTGGCACATGTCTTTGTCATTCGAAACGATGACTGCCTGCATCTTCCTTTCGGCAACTTGCCGCGCAAGTGTGCCGATCACGTCGTCAGCCTCGTAGCCGGGAAAATTGATTACGGGGATATTCAAGGCGTCACAAAGCCGGAAGATGTAGGGAAGCTGTGTCGCGAGGTCGTCGGGCATGGCCACCCGGTTTGCCTTGTAGTCGGCAAACGTCTCGTGTCGAAACGTCTTCTCACGAGATTCGAAGATGGCGGCGATGTAGTCAGGCTTCTCTTCACGCAACAACTTAAGGAGCATGTTGGTGAAAATGTAGACCGCTTGCGTTACGAGCCCCTGGGAAGTTGCTAACGGCGCCACACGGTTCTGCATCGGAGCATAGAAGGCCCGAAAGATATGTGACATCGAGTCGATTAAGAAGACACGTTCTGTGGCAGGCATGTGAGGAGATCATACTACAGGATTACAGGATTTTCAGGATTGCAGGATATCTTGTAAATCCTTTTAATCATGTCTCCAGCTCTGCTACGTGGGCACGCACGGTTTCACCCAGTGTTTGCAGGTTATAACCACCCTCGAGACACGACACCAGCCGTCCCTGACAACTACTATCCGCCCACTGCTTCACGGCTCTCGTCATGTCTACAAAATCCTGGTCGCTGAGCAGCAACTGGCCCAGCGGATCGCCGCGATGAGAATCAAAACCGGCTGAGATGATGATCAAGTCAGGACTAAAACTCGCCGCCATCTCCGCCAGCGCCGCTTCAAACCCTCGCTTCTGTTCGACAGCAGGTGTTGCTGCACGCAGCGGAAGATTCAGAGTGAAACCCAGCCCGCGTCCGGTGCCTTTTTCACCGCGCGAGCCGGTGCCCGGATACCACGGATACTGATGTGAAGAGAAAAAGAAGACCGTCGGATCGTCGTAAAAGATTCCCTGCGTGCCGTTGCCATGATGCACGTCCCAATCAATGATGGCGACTTTCTCGATCTCCGGATACTTCTGCTGCGCATAACGTGCAGCAACAGCAACGTTATTGAAAAGACAAAAGCCCATCGCTCTCTCTTCGGTCGCGTGATGTCCTGGCGGACGAACAGGAACAAACGCATTCCTCACCTCGCCTGTCATTATCAAATCAATGGCTTGGCAAGGTCCGCCGGCAGCGCGCTTCGCTGCATCGAGCGAACGCATCGAAACCACCGTGTCACCATCGAGATAACCAGTGCCTTCACTCACCACTCTTTCGATCTGCTTATACAGTTGCGGTGAATGAGCCGCCTGGATATCGCCGCGCGGCGCTTCTCTCGCTTCGACTTCGCGCAGCCTGGCCCAGAGTTCGGTATCTCGCCGCAAAGCGTCCATCACGACCGTGTAGCGCGAAGGAGTTTCAGGATGGCCTGGCCCGGTGTCATGTTCTCGGAAGATCGGATGGTGAATGATTGCTGTCGTCATGTGCTTCAGAAGATTGCCACAAAAAAGCGCAAAAAGCACAAGTAGTTTTCTTTGCCTTTGTGCTTCTTCGTGGCTGTACAGAGTTTGAGGCAACCCCATAAGAAAGCGTACGGTATTGAAACAAGTGCCTCTCACTCAGGCGTGTTTCCTCTTATTTCAGGCCATAAATAACTTAGGAATAGGGTTTGCCATTGCCAGCCTGAAGACCAAGGTCAGGTGCGGGACCGAAAGTTCAAGGAGGAAGAGATGAAGAGGTTACTCGCTTTCATAATCGTATTGACCTTGCTAGTCGTAACTGGAACGCTCGTCTCCGCGGACGGACAAACACGTCGCCATCGATCGAAATTTGGCCGCAAGGCACGCACTGCCGCGATCATCGCTGGCGGCGCTGGTGCCGGCGCTTTGGTGGCAGGAAAGAAAGGCGCAGCGGTGGGAGCAGGAGGCGCGGGGTTATATGCATTCAACCGGCGTGCGGCAAAGCGGCACTTTAGAGGACGCACACGAACAGCGGGCACCGTGCTTAGCGGAACAGCGCTAGGTGCTGGTGTCGGTGCCGCAGCGGGTGGAAAACGAGCAGCAGCGATAGGCGCAGGTGCGGGAGCAGCCGGTTCTTATCTTTACACGCGTCGCAAAAATTATCGCAGACGATACTAACAATTCGTTTCAGCGCACTGAATCTACAAACTCGTTAGAACAACGGAGGCAAAGTGATGGCATACGATGAAGAACAAGCAAGAAGGGACCGAGTGGTAGTGGAGACACCGACCGAAAGACGTGAGGTTGTCAGTACACAGTCAGTCCGCACACCGGACAACAACGGTATTTCCGCGGGCATGGTTGGCGTACTTGTTGTGGTAGCTATTGCGTTGATAACAATGCTGGTCCTCTTTTGGATGAGCAGTCAGCAAACGACCGACAACGCAAACCTGGCTGCGCAACAGCCGACTACGGTGGTTCAACAACCTGCGCCGGCGCAGCAGCCTCCGGTGATTATTCAACAACCAGCACCAGCGACTCAGCCGGCACCCGTCATCGTGACGCCGCCCGCGGGAGGTTCGACCGCTCCCTCGGCTTCAACGACGACTGCCGAGAGCGTGAACATGGATTCCACCATTCAAGACGCTGTCGATAAGCGCTTGGCGGACGATCCGGAATTGTCAACGCTGGGTATTACCGCTTCAGTACTGAACGGCAAAGTGATGTTGATGGGAACAGTGAAGACTGAAGCTTTGAAAGCGCAGGCTGAGAAAGTAGTCAAACAGGTGAAAGGTGTGAAGGCGGTCGATAATCAGATCAGCGTCATCGCTTGATCGATAATTTGCGGCGGATTGACGCTGATCATCGCAGATCAGCGTCAATCCGCGTCCATCTGCGGCTTAAAGAAGTTTCAATAACCACGGTTTGCCGCTCACAATTCAAAACCAGACGCCGCGTGTCTCCGTCCTCAAATAATTCAATCGATTCGATCGGACTCGCCTCTTTGTTTCCGCTCTGCAACAACTGGTCGAAGTAAGAACGTAATTCACTCTTCTTAGCATCGTCAGCTTCCAATTCCTTAATCGCAACTGACTGCGGCAACAGGCCCATCTCCATATCGAGATAGATGTTCCAAACGAAGCCGATGTCGAGCAGCAGGTACGCGGTTTCGTCCCAAACGAAGTGACCGAGCGGAGTGGCGCCGATGACGTGAGCGATCACGTGGTCCTGGTGAGTGTTCGTTTCGAGCGGAGTCCAGGTCACATTTCAAACTCCATCAAGCGCTTTGATTTCACTGCCGCAATCGCGGCGCAAACGAGTGAGCCAATTCCGCCAATCACCACTGAAAGCGGCGCGCCGATCAATGCCGCCAGCGATCCGGCTTCTAACTCGCCAAGCTGTGGGCCACCCATAAAGAACATCATGTTGATCGACGTCATGCGGCCACGAAGATGATTGGGCGTAACCAGTTGCCGTATCGTCTGACGCAAGACAGTGCTCACCGTATCCGCAGCACCGGTTACCCCAAGCATCAGCAAAGAGAACCAGTAAACGGTCGAGACCCCGAACAACGCCGTGGCCACGCCGAACACTGCAACTGACGATACTACCAATCTGCCTTGTTTACGAAAACTTCCCAGGCGCGCCATTAGCAAGGCAGTCAAAACTGATCCGATTGCCGGGGCTGCGGCCAGAAAACCGTAGCCACGAGCACCAACGTGCAATCTCTCCTGCGCGAAGATTGGAAGCAGCAAAGTTGCCGACGCAAAGAAGGTCGCAGCGAAGTCGAGCGTCATTGTCTGGACGATTATTGGCGTGTGCCAAACAAATCTCAATCCTTCTTTCAATGCTGCGAAGCTCAAGGCGTTCCGGCGTTCAATGTCTAACTCCGGTTTGCCACTCGTTCGCATCGCAATCAACGCGGCGATTACTGCCAGAAACGATAATGCGTTGATTCCATAAATCAGCGCCGGCCCGCTTTCAGCCAGCAGGAAACCTGCGATCGCAGGCCCTGCAATCGTGGCAACATTGAAGACCGCTATTCCGAGGCTTACCGCATTTGGAAAGTCCTCGACGGGCACGAGTGTCGGCATGAGTGCCTGGCGGGCAGGAACGTCGAATGCTGAAGCTGCGGATGCGAAAGCGCTGAGTATGTATATCGGCCAGACACTCTCGAGACCGGCGAGTGTGCCCGCAGTCAGTAATGCAGCACTCGCCAACATCACCGTCTGCGTGACGACCATCAGTCTCTTTCTGTCAACTGCATCCGCGACCACTCCGCCGGCAAGAGAACAAAAGATGATCGGCACACCGCGGAACAGTCCGACCAGGCCGAGAGCAAACGCGGATTTTGTGAGCAGGTAAACGTGCCAGTTGATCGCGACGAACTGCATCTGCGATCCGGTAACAGACACAATCTGGCCTAACCAGAGGAGCCGAAAGTCGCGGTGACGTAAAGCAGCGAAGGCGGAATGACTGGGAGAACTCACGTATCGCCGTAGGATTCGTTCAACTTCCGAAAGTGGTAGGCCATGGCGGCGTGGCGCAACAACTCAGTCATGCGGTCGTGATGCTTGCGCGCGGCCTCGATGAAGAACCGCCAAAACTCGCGCCGCTCCGCATCGAGTACGCCCAACTTGAACACGATATGCAGAAAAGCCTTGACCGCCTTCAGGCCGTGATACTGGTGCGCTTCGGGCACGTCCTGCGGCGTACGTTGCAACGAGTCGAGTGCGCGGCGGTAGTACTCGCTGGGTTTATAAATAGTGAGCATGATTCGTTGATAACCGCTGATCAGCTTCTCAACGTCCATCTTGGGAATGAAGTTAAGCGTGGCCACGGTATTGTTCCCCGAAGCATCGGCGCCGAGCAGTCGTCCTTCCCTTTCGAGACGCTTCCAGAGTTGCGTGTCAGGGAGTGCGTTCAGCATTCCGACCAACGCCATTGGAATCGCGCTTTCGCGGATGAACTCGATCTGGCGCTCGAAGATGTCTTCGGGATCGTTGTCAAAGCCGACGATGAAACCGGCCATCACTTCTATTCCGCGACTTTGTATCTTCTTCACCGAGTTGAGCAGGTTACCGCGGTTCTGCGATTTCTGTGCTTCCTTGAGACTCTCTTCCACCGGAGTTTCGATGCCGAGAAAAACACGGCGGAACCGTGCTGCTTTCATAGCGTCGAGCAAGTCGTCGTCATCGGCAAGGTTCAGGCTGGCTTCAGTCAGTAGCGAAAAAGGGAATCCGTTTTTTGTTTGCCATCCAATCAACTCAGGCATTAGTTGCCGGACGTTCTTTTTGTTGCCGATGAAATTATCGTCAACGATGAACAGGGGCCCGCGCCAGCCGAGACGCTTCAATTCGTCAAACTCAGCCAGGATCTGTTGGTTGCTCTTCGTGCGCGGTACACGCCCGTAGATCTCGATGATGTCGCAAAACTCACATGAGAATGGACAGCCGCGCGAGTACTGCACAGACATGCAACTGTATTTCTTGAGATTGACGAGACCGAAGTCCGCAACCGGTGTCAGCGACAACGGCGGGCGTTCCGGCGCTTTGTACGTGCGTTTGGCTTCCCCTCGCTCGAGGTCTTTGAAAAACTGAGGCAACGTTGTTTCGGCTTCGCCCTGGAAGATGTGATCCGCGTAGGGAAGCTCTTCGATGGTGCTGGTGACATACGGCCCCCCAAGAACGACCATCTTTTTCCGCTGCTTGGAACGTCTAACCACCTCGTGCAGCGATTCTTTTTGAGCCAGCATTCCCGTGATGAAGATCATGTCGGCCCACTCGATCTGCGAATCTTTCAGCGGCTCGACGTTCAGATCAACCAGCCGGCGTTCGCAATCGCGCGGTAATAAGCTGGAGACAGTCAACAAACCTAACGGCGGAAAGACGCATCTCTTTCCCTCGAACGGCAGCGCGTGTCGAAAACTCCAATATGTTTCAGGAAATTCCGGATTGACCAGTAAGATTTTCATCGCGTCTCCTCCCCATTTGGGGCCGCCTTTGCAACTACTATTGGTATAAGTGATGTTAGACTCGAATCCAAATGGGGGCGAGTAATAGTTGTGTAAAATACGGCAATCTAAAGCCGCGTGCAATGTCTCTGGTTCGCCTCTGCGTAACGTCTGCGGTCCTCTGCGGTTAATCGATTTAACGATAACTTACCGCAGAGGGCGCAGAGAACCGCAGAGGTTACGCAGAGAACTGTTTCCTGGAAAATGCTTGTGCTATAAGATTCCCTACTAAACTCGCCTGAACTAACGAAAGGTAAACCGCAAATATGAAGACACAACTTTCACGGGCTCTCGCCGCCACTTTGATCGTCCTCTTTTCCCTGTCGCCGGTGTGGGCAACCTGCGGTGGCGGCGGTGGTGGAGGGGCAGGCGGTGCTACCGGCGGAAACAGCGGACCGGCACCGGTCGTCTATACGGTGCCGTGGAAAATGTGGGAAGCGAGGACCACTCCGAACAAGGGACTAGTGGTGTACTGGTTTCCAGTGAGCAATAACGAGGTTAATAAATCAAGTCTGCGCAATTCACGCATTCTCAGTCTGTATTCGGCGCAATGCGTCGCGATGACGGTCGCTGACGCTAAACAGCCGGAGTTGCAGCCGATCGTCGGCGATTCCGCGTTGCCCGTGGTTGTCCTGGCGAATGCCGACGGCTCGCCTATCAAGAAGATTGAAAACACGGGCGGCAAACTCAGAGTCGAACAAGTCGAGAAAGTGGTCGAAGCGGAGATGAAACAACGCGAGACTGCGCTCGACACTCAGTTGAAAGACGCTAAAGAAAAGATCAAGGCAGGCGACAACCCCGGCGCCATCGCTCTTCTCAAGCCAGTAGCTGAGGAGAAGTGTTTATTTCCGAAAAAGTCAAAAGAGGCGGCGAAGGAGTTGAAGAAGCTGGGTGTTGAAGAGGTTGGCAGCATCCCGCCCGCGACGCCGATTTTTGCGACGCCGATTTTTGATCGGGTTCAAGGCGCACGAATTGAAGCCGTGATGCGCAGTGGCTTGCGCGCTGAGATCGCGGAACGGTATGTCGCTGCTGAAAAGTTGTACCAGCAAGCGCACCTGATGGATCCTGCGGATCCGACTCCGCTTCGTTACCTCGGTGAACTCTATCGACATCACACCGGCGAGTGGGAAAAGGCGAGAGCCACGTTCAATATGATTCTTAATATGCCCGCGGACTCCATCGCGCGTGCCGTTGCTCTTCATGGACTCGGAAAGATGACGATTCACGATGGCGAGTTTAAGAAAGGGCTGTCCTTGATGGAACAGTCTGTGGCGGAGTTCCCGTTGCCATTGGCCTACCGCAATCTCGCGGTCTACTGGAATTCCGAAGGTGACTTGGACCAGGGCAGTGCTTACACTCAGAAAGCGCTGGCACTCGATCCGAAAGATCCTTACAACCTGGTGTTCGCGGCGGTCTTCATGGCGGCGAACGGACATGGCGACGAGGCTTTGAAAATTGCCCGCGCAAACCGAAACTTGTTGCCCGCCTCGTACAACCTTGCTGCGATTTACGCGCAGACAGGTCACCGGCAGGAAGCGCTCGCGTTACTGCAACGCCACTTCTTCCAATACGAGCGCTACCAGGCAGTGCGCGCCAAAGAGATGATGGAGGCGCGTGTTGACGCCGTATTCGATTCGCTACGCCAGGACTCAGCATTTCTCGCGCTGACCCGTGGCGCCGACGGCAAGCTGCAAATGCCGATGAGAAACATGACTGGCACGCAAAATCGCTAAGAAGTGGGCCACGGATTATCACAGAAAACACGGATCTAATCCGTGCTTGTCCGTGAAAATCCGTGGCCTATAATCTGGCTTTGTTCAGCTTTGCTAATGCGAACGTCTACGGTATCCTCAACCCGAGGTGAGCAAATGTTAAATACAGTTCGAGCAATCGTCCGTGAAGGGAAAATTGAACTCTTGGAAGAAATTGATATTCCAGAAGGGATCGAGGTTCTTGTTACTCCGCTGGTCGATGAGCCAGACTTCTGGTTGCAAGTTACCGAAGCTGGATTAGATCGAGTATGGAACAACGCGGAGGATGACGTTTATGCCGAGCTACTCAAAGTATGACGTCATACTAGTGCGGTATCCATTCTCTGATCGCTCCACCTCAAAAGTAAGACCAGCCGTTGTCGTTAATAGTCAACATTCCTCGCACGACATTATCATCGTTCCACTGACAAGCCAGGTTTCAAGTCTATTGGCAGGTGAGTTTATTCTTAGCGATTGGCGTGAGGCAGGACTGAATGTCGCCTCAGCAGTAAAGCGCGGCTTATATACATTGCATGAGAAACTTGTAGTAAAGGCTATAGGAAAACTCTCCGAACGTGACTACCGTGAACTCCAAGCCTCACTTCAGAAATGGCTTAACTAATAATACCAACTCATTGCCGGTAGACCACACCATTCTTCATCACGAACACAACCTTGTGAACGCTCTCAATATCCTTCAACGGATCGCCCGACACGGCCACAATGTCGGCCCACTTGCCTGCTGTTAAAGATCCCACTTTCTTGTCCCAACCCAATAACTTCGCGGCGTTCAATGTGCCGGCGACGATTGCGTCCATGTTGCTCATGCCACCCCACTGGACCATCAGCACAAACTCGTGCGCGTTTGATCCATGAGGAACAACTCCCGCATCAGTTCCCAGCGCGATCGGGATTTTGTTGGCCACTGCCAGCTTGATCGCATGGCGAGCTGCCGCCGCGGCTGCGAGTGCCTTCTCCGCGCGCAGACCTTTCAACACGCCGGATTTCGCCGCTTGTTCAACTGCCTCCGCCGCCGATAGCGTCGGCACCAGAAACGTCCCCCGCTCTTCCATCAAGCGTGCGCCTTCTTCGTCGAGAAACGAACCGTGCTCGATTGAAGAAACTCCCGCGCGCACCGCCAGTTTTATTCCTTCAGTGCCGTGCGCATGCGCAGCCACCTTCCGCTCCAGTTTGTTTGCTTCATCGACGAGGGCTTTCAACTCTTCAAACGTATACTGAGTCGCGCCGACTGCATCGCCTTCGGATAAGACGCCACCAGTCGCGCACGTCTTGATCACATCCGCTCCGTATTTGATTTGATAACGAACGGCCGCACGAATCTGCTCCGGTCCATCCGCAACTCCGTCTTCGATTCCCGGATCGAACAATCCTGGTCGAAATCCGTTCTCGTCGCAGTGTCCGCCGCGAATACCGATCGCATGTCCCGCGCTCATCATGCGTGGTCCCGGCGTCCAACCTTCGTCGATGGCTTTGCGCAACGCCATGTCGTCAAAATGCCCTGAAGCGCCCACATTCCGAATGCTGGTAAACCCAGCCATCAGCGTGGCCCGCGCATGCTCCACACTGAGGATTGCTGCGAACGACTCGAAATCTCTTACGGGCGCGTTGTCACCCGCAGGATCACCGAGCACACGTCCGACGAGGTGTGTATGCGCGTCGATGAAGCCGGGCATAAGAGTCACGTCGCCGAGATCGATCGTCCTTGCGTTTGCTGGAACTGTTACCGATCCGGCAGGCCCAACAGCGGTGATCATGTTGTCAGTGACGACTACGACTGCATTGTTGATTGCGGCGGCGCCGGTCCCATCGATTAACCGCGCCGCCTTGAGAACAACCGTGCCCTTTCCTACGGGCGGTTCGGGCGTAATCCGCCCCGATGTTTGCGCCAGAACGGAGATGCACGCGGAATAGGCCACGAGCGCGAGGGCAAGTTTGAAGTTTGTCACTGTTATTCCTTCGTCAGCACGAGATGGGAATCGTTGTTCCGAACGCTGCATTCACATACGCCAGAAACGCTTGCGCGGAAGTTGTATCGAGCCGGTAATCGACGTTCGTCGATCGACAAACGGAGTCGCCGGTGATCGTGATGGCGACGATCACTTGCTGGCCATCGACAGTAAGGAAGTTGGGACCTCCTGAATCTCCAAAACACGTTCCACCATTTCCGGTTGAAGGATTCTGTGACAGACGCAGATAGCCGCCGTTAAGCGAATTGAAGCTCGAGAAAGAAAACATTCGCGGTACCGGATTCACATCCTGGAAAAACGGCACACTGCCGCCAACAACACGGTTCTGGACGCCATAGCCCACGTTCGTAAAGACCGCGGTCTTCATTCCGTTTTGCGCAACGAGTTGGTCCAAGAGCCCGCAACTGGGCAACGTAGCGGGAGTAACACCGCGAACATTTCGTTCCAGAATTAGTACACCGATATCACCTGAGTCGCTCTGGCTCTGGTTGTAGTTAGGATTCGTAACCACGTGAGCAACAGGCAGCAACGTTGTCTTATTGCTGGTGAGAGCGCCAAATGGGATCGACTGATCGAGACTGACATAAGCGACATAGCCTTCAGGCGCAAGATCCTGTGTGTAGAAAGCTGTGCAGTGGCTTGCCGTGAGAAACACGTTCGAAGTAATCATCGTGCCCGAGCAGATCGGGAAGATCTGTCCCGTCGTAGGCGACTTGACGATAAAAGCGCCGGTATTGCGGAAAGTGTTGCTTGAATCCACAAAGCCGTAAGTAATGGCCGAAGCTCTCGGTGATAAAAGCAACAGTGAGCCAAGTACCAGACTCAGGACCAGCGCAAAGAAACAGATTAGTCGTTTCATTTCGAAATCTCCCTTTTGAATTAGATTGGTGCGGGACAGCCGGGACGAAGGATTCTACATTGCGCGACCAAGTGGCTCAAGGTTGCCGGACCTTAAAGCCTTACGATAGTCTCACGTTCCATGAAGATCAGCCGCCGCCAATTCAACTACGGTCTTGCCGTGAGCCTCGGAGCGCTGTCGTTTGCTCGCTTACCTTTGCAATCTCAACTGCGCGTTAACGGCAAACGCATCATGGAGCACATTCTTGCCCTCGCGGAGTTTGGCAAGAACCCGCAAGGAGGTGTCAGCCGCGTCGCGTACAGCGATGCCGACAAACAAGGCCGGGAGTATGTTCTCGGCCTCATGCGCGATGCGAAGCTCGAAGTTGCGATCGACGCGGCAGGCAACTTGATCGGCCGGCGCGCAGGCAGTGCCAATCTCCCTTCTTTACTCATCGGATCTCACATCGACAGCGTTCCCGAAGGCGGAAACTACGATGGTGTTGTTGGTTCGCTGGGTGCCATCGAAGTCGCGCACACGCTTGCTGAAAACAACATGACCACACGTCACCCGCTCGAAGTCGTCATTTTCCAGAACGAAGAAGGCGGATTGATCGGCAGTCGTGCGATGGATGGTGAGTTGACGGAAAAGGAACTCGAGCTGGTGAGCCGGAGCGGGAAAACAATTCGCGAGGGTATTAAGTTCATCGGCGGAGATCCTTCACGACTCGGTGAGGTCAAGCGTAAAAAAGGTGACATTGCTGCGTATCTGGAGCTGCACATTGAACAAGGCGGAATCCTTGATTCCGAAAAGATCAAGATCGGAGTAGTCGAAGGCATTGTCGGAATCAACTGGTGGGACGTGACGATCGAAGGCTTCGCAAATCACGCCGGCACTACCGCGATGAACAATCGACAAGATGCGCTGCTCGCAGCAGCCAGGTTTATCGAAGCTGTGAACCGGATCGTGACCAGTGTGCCCGGGAGGCAAGTCGGCACAGTCGGCAGAATCAATGCGCTTCCAGGTGCGCCGAACGTGATTCCCGGAAAGGTTGTTCTAAGTCTGGAATTGCGCGATCTCGACGCAGCAAAGATCAAGATGCTCTACGACCAGATCTACGCAGAAGCGCAAAGCATTGCAACGGCGAGTAAAACAAAATTCGACTTCAAGGAGATCAACGTCAACATACCAGCTCCGACGGATCCGCGAATTCGATCGTTAATCTCAGAAGCCGCACGCGAGCTTGGTCTATCGACTAAACAAATGCCCTCCGGCGCCGGCCACGATGCTCAGGACATGGCTCGGCTTGGTCCAGTTGGCATGATCTTCATTCCAAGCGTCGGCGGCATCAGCCACTCACCACGCGAATTCTCCTATCCGGAAGACATCGCCAACGGAGCCAACGTGCTGCTGCACACATTACTGAAGCTTGATAAGTCGTGAGCGCTACCGACGCTCAATTTTGAGAGTAAATAAAACATGCCAGTCATCTCAATGTTCTATGGAATCATCGTGCTAATGTATTACTTTGACAATCGTCGGCACCAACAACCGCACATCATGTCCAATACAGTGATGAAGAAGCGGTCATCTCAATACCTGACGGCGAAATCATTGAGGGGTCGCTGCGGAAGGCGAAACTAAAACTCGTTCAGGCGTGGGTTGAATTGCATCGTGATGAACTAATGGCAGACTGGACCTTGGCAGTGAATGGACAGCCAATATTTAAGATCGATCCACTGCGATAAAATTAGAAGCATGATTAAAGTTACTGCTGTAAAAGCAAACAACGATTACACACTCGACCTAAAATTCAGCGATGGTAGCGTGAAAAGATTTGACGTGAAGCCGTATCTAAAATATGAAGTGTTCCAGGAGTTGAAAGATCTCGCTTATTTCAAGCAGGTAGCACTCGCTTTCGGAACAGTTCAGTGGCCTCATGAGCAGGACATTGCCCCTGACACTCTATTTGTCGAAGGCACCTCACCGCGCATCAACTCCCAATCTAGTCAGAACTAACGCCTCACTCGTATCGCAGCGCAATTATCGGATTGACTTTCGTCGCCCGCCGCGCAGGGATGTAGCTGGCGAGCGCGGCAACAGCCACGAGCAACAAAGAGATCAGTGTGAACGTGGTCGGATCAGTGGCAGTGACACCAAAGAGCAGCGTCGCCATTACTCGAGTCAACGCAAAGGCCGCGATAAGACCAATGGCAATACCCACAATCACCAGCTTCATGCCGTAACCGACTGCGAGTTTAAGCACAGCGCCAGTCTGCGCTCCGAGCGCCATGCGAATTCCGATCTCGTGTGTTCGTTGCGCTACCGAGTAACTCATCACGCCGTAGATTCCAACGCCCGCAAGAACCAGCGCCACGCCGGCGAAGATCGCCAACAGCAACATGCTAAAACGTTGCCGGGCGATTGAGTCGGCGAGGATCTCTTCCATCGTGCGGATGTTTGATACGGGTTGGTCTTTATCGACATCCCAGACAGCCTTTCGCACTGTTGCCGCCATGCTGGCGGGATCGACGTCCGTCTTGACCACCAGATCTCGCGGCGCAAAGAAATCGGCCTGCCTATAGCTCAGGTACATCTGTGGTTTTGGATCGGCGTTGAGTTCGAATTGCCGCACGTCTTTTACAATACCCACCACCTGAATCCAATCCTCAGGTTTCTCTACCCTTCCAGCCGAGATGCGTTTGCCAATCGGATCCTCACCCGGCCAAAAGCGGCGTGCCATCGTTTCGCTGATTACAACAACGTTCGGACTGGTGCTGGTGTCTTGATCGGTAAGCTGTCGTCCTTTCAACAACGGAATACCCATCGTGTCGAAGTATCCAGGGCTGATGATTCTCGTAACGATGATCAACTCCTGTCCCGGCGGAGGAGCAGGCCTGCCTTCGATGCCAATCCCTATCGAGTTTCCCTGGCGATATAAAGGGAGGTTGGTCGTGACCGCTGCGGACCTGACACCCGCCAGCGACTGCACGCGTTGGATCAAGTCAGTATAAAACGCTGAGCGGCGCTCTAGCTCTTCGTACTTCGGTTCCGGCAGCACGATGTTCATCGTCAACAGGTTGTCTGCGCGAAATCCGGGATCGACATTGCGCAAGCGCAGAAAACTATTGATCAGTAGACCAGCACCAATGAGAAGCACGAGAGAAATAGCTACTTCAGCCATGACGAGCAAACTGCGAAGCCGCTTCCCATGGCTGCCTGTCGCGGCATCACGACCACCTTCTTTCAAGGTTTCCGCTTGATTGAAGCGAACGGCCTGCATCGCCGGAGCCAGGCCGAAGATCAGGCCTGTCGCCACTGAAACCAGGAGCGTGAAGCCAAGTACTTTGTAGTCAACGGAGATCGCTCGAGCCTGAGAAATGTTTTCCGGAATGAAGGTTTGGAGAAGAATCAGTCCGACGTAAGCGATAACCAACCCTACCACTCCACCCACAGTCGATAACAAAACACTCTCCGTCAGGAACTGCCTGATCAAACGTCCGCGTTTGGCGCCAAGCGCGACACGCACGGCAATCTCTTTTTGTCGTACGGCGGCACGCGCGAGTAACAAGTTGGCTACATTCGCGCACGCGATCAGCAAGACGAGTCCAACCGCGCCGAGTAAAATGAGCAGCGCCGGCTTTATGTCGCCAACCATGTGTTCGTGTAGTGATGTGACTGCCGCACCGAGATCGGCATTCGACTTCGGATACTGTTGTTGCAGACGCGTGGCGATCGTGCTCATCTCGGTCTGTGCCTGTGTCAACGTCACGCCAGGCTTGAGTCGCGCCACGACCTCGAGATAGTGGCGGTTCCGGCTGGCGGCTTCCTGGGAAGTAAACGCAATCGGAACCCATGCCTCATCATCCTTCGAGGGAAACTCAAACCGCGCCGGCATGACGCCGACGACGATGTAGCTGTCGCCGTTCAAAGTTAATGGCTTCCCGACAACGTTTGGATCGCCGCCAAATCTGCGTTGCCACAAACCGTAGCTCAACAGGACCACACGCTGCGCGCCGGGTTGGTCTTCAGCAGCGGTGAATACGCGCCCGATCTGTGGTTCAACTCCGAGGAGTGGAAAAAGGTTAGCCGAAACACGCCTGCCTTCGAGCCGTTCGGGATCGCCCGTGCCGGTTAAGTTGAAACTCTCCTCGGCGATTGCCGCCATGCCTTCAAAGACCTGGTTCTGATCGCGCCAATCAATGAAGTTTGCTACGGCTGGAGTGTCGCGCGGATAGCCATGCTTCGTCGCGTCTTCCCACACCATTACAAGTCGCTCAGGATCTTTGTAAGGCAACGGGCGCAACAACACAGTGTTCACGACACTGAAGATGGCGGTGTTCGCGCCAATCCCGAGGGCCAAAGCAATCACCGCAATGATGGTGAAAGCCGGATTCTTCCGCTGCATGCGCGCGGCATAACGCAGGTCGTGCAATAAATCGGCTAACAAATTCAACCTCCCTGATCCTTCGAAGACCGGTGCCTGGTGTACCGGCCGTTGAGAGCGTGGCAGATCGTTCAGTAGATCGCCCGCAAGTTCCTGAAGTGCTGCGCGCTTCGCTTCGTTCGCAGTAGCGCCGCCTCGAAGAGACCGCTCGTATACATCCTCGAGGTGCTGGGCCAACTCTTCGACTATCTCAGCTTCATGTGCCGGTGCCAGCTTGAGCCCGGATAAGCGCTTGCTAACTTCTTCCTTCCAGTCAGGCATGTTCGAGGCCGGTGATGCGGTTAATGGCTTCAACAAACTCTCGCCAACTATCGCGCTGCGCCGCGAGCACCTTTTTCCCTTCAGCCGTTAAACGGTAATACCGGCGCCGTCGTTGCCCTGCCTTCTCCACCCAGCGTCCCTGAATCCAACCACGCTTTTCGAGCCGGTAAAGCAGCGGGTAAAGCGAGGCCACATTGAAACGCAGTGCGCCTTTTGAGCGCCGCTCTATCAAGTTCCCGATGTCATACCCGTGCCGGGGCTGATCTTCGACGAGCGAAAGAATGAGCAACTCGGCACTTCCCTTCTTCAGCTCTCGATCGAGCATCTGCGAAGTTTTATATGGCATAGCGATATATTATTGAGATGGATATCAGACGTCAACTCGGGAAGTTTCGTGCGCGTGATCCGCGATTCAGGCCTTCATGGATACAGTCCCAGTGAAGCCAACCTTTCGCGGACTTCAACGCGACTGGGAAGATTGAGCTTCAAAAGCCATTCGGTCATCCGACCGACAGATGTGAGTGGAACGATTTGGCCCCCGTCGAGATGGAAGTGTTCAGCCCACCTTTGCGTGCGCGGATTGAATAACGCCACAAGGGCGCCGCTTAGCGCATCAATGGACGCGATATCGGACCCTTAAACCGATTACAGTCAAAGCACGCCAATGCGAGATTCGCAGATGTGGTCTCGCCACCGTGTTTCAGCGCGATGAGATGATCAGGTTCGTGAGGAAAGAAGGCTTGTAGTTCAGCCAATAAACAATACTCGCAACGCTCTTTCGCTCGTTCCCGCACCTCTCGCCGTAAGGAAGCGAGGATACGAGACTGGATCATGTCTTCGTCTTGAGATACTCCTGGGCCCGAGCTTTTACGAGTTGCATGAGATGTTCCAATTCACCGAACCGCTCAAGCTCCGCCGCTTCCTCTCCTGTCAGTTCGTCCATAGCGTTGCGTTGGAGCAAATCACGCACGCGTTGCTGCGTTTCATGTGATGGCCGGAACGCCAGGACTTCGGCAGACGAAGCGCCACGCGCAAAGAGATCTACGATTTCATCGTAACTCTTTCGCTCAGCCGGTAAACTGATAAACCGGTTGGTGAGGTGGTTCGTGATAGGCTCGCGTTTCATAACCTTGTCGAGAGAATCTAAGCGATGCCAATCTTAGCATTCCATTTACTCAGCAGCTACTCGTAAACTTTGATTATTCGGCTTCGCCGTTGGTGTGTAGAATACAAAAAAGACTCATGAACCAAAACAAAACAATTGCGGCCCACTTTGACGGTAAACATATCCTTCTCGACGAACCAGTAGAACTGGAGCCGAACACAAAACTGCTTGTGACTGTGCTACCGAAGGATCTGGAGAGAGAAGCGTGGCTACGTTTGTCTGCTAAGCGGCTGAGGGCCGCCTACGACGACGAGGAAGAAGAGTATTCTTTACACCTAATCAAATCCTAAATATGTACGAAAGATGACGTACTTCTCAGTCCACGTCTATTTTCTTGTTCCATATGGTGATTGATTCGTAGGTTTCAGCGAAATTCCTTTTTCACTCGCTTTCGCATAAATCGCGCTCTCAGGGCGTCCCAGTTTCAGTCCGATTACCCGAGTTGGAGTATTCTCTCTGGCGAGTTGCCTCAGTTGCGCGACTTGTCCTGGAGTCCAAGGCTTACCGGCGTTTCTTATATATTTCGGCATAACCTTACATCCTTTCCTTGTTCATAAATTCACTTACACTTGCTGTAGCCACAATCGCGGCAGAAATCGCAGCCGCTCGCATGCTCCAACTGGCCGTGGCACTCGGGGCAGATGCCGATCATGTTTGACATGATGGCGCCGGTGACGGGTTTTTGTTGGGTGTGAAATTGGGATTGCTGTTTGCTCACTGCGCGAGCCGAATCCGGGAGATCCTGGACGCGGCGCACCGTGATCATGATGCACTCCGCGACGGCTTGCTCGGGTGAGGTCAACAAGCGTTCGTTAAACCAAACGGCGTGAGTGCCCGTTACCTTGTTCAGACTGTAAGCAACTTCCGCCGCATCGAAACCACCACGCAACATCTTCGACGCAAGCAAACCCACACCGCCACTGATTGGACCAGTGGCAAAGACCTCCTGAATCATCTTGCCGTCGTGATTGACGGTGACGTAGAGATTTTGGCCGTCGAAAGGAATCTGCCAGGTTGCGCCGCGCAATTCGCGCGGACGTTCGATGCGAATTGCCGTTACCGCCGGCACGGCTATCGTCTCGGTGTGCTCACGAGCCTGCGCCTCCTGGCGAGCCGATGCGTCATCGGCAGCCGTCGCTTCCGCAACACTGACCTCATCAATTGCTTCCACGACTGCTTCCGGATTGCACGCAATCTCGCCCTTCGGTTCTTCAGCCTTCATCGACGTGAGCACCTGGTTATCACGCGATCCATCGCGATAATAGCTGACCGCTTTGCAACCAAGCTGACGACCCAGGCGATAAAGCGCGTCCACCGACTCCACCGTGTCGTCAACCGCACCATTGCAGGTCTTCGATACACTGTTATCGACGTTGCGCTGAGCAGCCGCGAGCACATGAACGTGCTGCTCAGCGCTTATGTTCATCGCCGAGATAAAATGTGACGGCAACTCACGTTCGTGTTCCACGACGTAAGCCGCAGCCGCATCTATCGAATCCTGATCGCTTTGGTCCACCTCGATGCCAAGCGCTTCCGCCGCCAGCGTGTGCACGTAAGTGCGCGTGCCCAGCGTGTCTTTGCGAACGTAGGCCCAGGAGAAGTTTGGCTCGATCCCGGAAGACGTCTCCGCCACAAGCGAGATAGTCCCGGTTGGCGCAATGGTCGTTACCTCGTAGTTGCGCGGCGTGAGCGGAATATCTTTCGAAATCCCGATCTGGTTGTACAGGAAATCAGTGTAGGCTTCGCGATTCGGTTCAAACTCCGGAAACGCGCCCTTCTCCGCGCCGAGACGATTGCTTTCCATCCAGGACTCGCGACGGACAAATCCCATCACCTCGTCCATGAGATCGATTGAAGCAGGCGAACCGTAAGTGATGTTTAAGTTAAGACAAAGGTCAGCGAAACCCATGATACCCAGGCCCACCGGTCTCGTACGATGGACCACATCGTTGATTTCGGGCAGCGGCCACGCACAAGTATCGATCACATTGTCGAGAAAACGTGTGCACAGATGCGTCACGTCGCGCAGGCGGTCCCAGTCAATCCGCTTCGCGGGATCGTAAAACTTTGCGAGGTCGATTGAACCGAGATTGCATGAATTCGAGAAATGGAGAAACTGCTCGCCGCAGGGGTTGCAGGAGTAGATCGGCCCCATCGATTTCATCATGTGGTTATGCCGGTTCACTTCGTCAATGAAAGCAATACCCGGCTCAGCATACTTGTGCGCACTGGCGACGATCCGGTTCCAGACATCGAGAGCGAAGATCATTCCGGGTCGCGGCGGCTCTTTAACTGTAAAGTCGGAAAGATTAGCAGCCAGGAAAGCCTGCCGATCACAGAAGGTCACGGTCGTTCCGTCCGCACGGTGAAAGACAACATAGTCATCTTCGGTGACCGGATCGTAAATTGGTTCGTTCCAGGGTTCGCCGTTAAACTCCAACTGAAACCACTCGTTATTATCGACGGCTTTCAAAAACTTGTCCGTCACGTTGACTGAGATATTGAAATTAGTCAGCGAGTGCTGATCGTTCTTCGCGTGGATGAAACGAAGCACGTCAGGATGCGTGACGCGCATCATTCCCATGTTTGCTCCACGTCGTACACCGCCCTGCTTCACGACGTCAGTCACTTGATTGACGATGTTCATGAACGATACTGGACCAGAAGCAACGCCCATTGCCGAGCTCACCGATGCTCCATGCGGCCGCAGAAACTCATAAGTCATGCCGGTGCCGCCGCCGGTTTGGTGAATGGTGGCAGCAGCTTTGGCGTGATCCATGATTCCCTGGAGTGAGTCGGGAACGTCCAAAACAAAACACGCCGCGAGTTGTCCATTTGCCTTGCCGGCGTTGACCAAACACGGAGTGTTCGGAATGAACTCGCGAGCCAGCATTACCTCGCTCATCGCCGCAAAAAATTTGTCTCGTTTTTCACCGGTTTCCGCGGCGGAAACGTGCCCGACTACGCGGCGCACGATGTCGGCCCATTCTTCAAGCGGGCGGCCCTTCAAATCCTTCAGCGAATACCGCTTGCTAACTACTTTTCTGGCATTGATTCCTAGCTGCTGCGATCTTCGACGCGGGGAAACGGCCGGGGAGCCGACGCTCGTATTTCCTGCTTTTTTGCCGATTGCTGCGCTCATTATCTCTGCCTTTCAGAAATAGTTGTACCCGGCGTATTACTACGCACAGGCCTATTTTAGTTGTTTTCTGAATACTTCGGTATGCTCTGAAACGAACTAATTGGTACCACGATCAAGCGGGCGGGAATATACCCCTTTAAAGCCGAAGTGTCAACCATATATTGTGGCCCCCTTGTTTTAGGAGACTATAGAGTGTACTTGCCGCGGATTTGCACGGATTTGGCGGGGATTTATTTTGACCCGGTTCCGGTGTTCGATAGCAGCAGCTCGTAGTTGCCGATATCGCGGTTGTGACTGTCGAGTGCGGCAAACGTGTCTGACGTTTCTTCGAGCATCTGCTTGGTCATCGCGATCGAGTCGCTTAGCTGCTCGAAGTCCAACGAGGAAACACGTTCCGGCGTGGGCAGTGTAACTACCTGATCGTTCACCAGTCCGAAGAAGTTTTCGATCGATTGCAGTTGACCCTCGACTAACTTCACTGAACGTTCGATGTCGTTGAAAGCAGCTACACGCCGTTTGAGGATTTCAACGTTCGCCTGCTGAATCCTTCTTTCACGATCGTCCTTCGCCGCCTGGACCGATCGCTCGGCCTGGACCAACTGGTTCTGCACTGCCTGGCGGTTAATCGATCGTAAGTGATGCTTGCGTCTGCGATACACGTCGAGCAGATCGACAAAGTCTTCCCAACGCTGATCGAGGCTTTGAATGTTGTGAGGAATCTGTTTGCTGCCGGTGAATTTTTTGTAGTTTGAATAGATCTGGTTTTTCATCCAGCGCAGGTATTCAACTGCTTCACGCTCGCGCGGATCGAACAATTTAATCTGAGCTTCGCGCTGCTGCTCACGCAACTTCAACAGGCGTTGCTTTTCACGGCGATCAACCAGCCGCCGATAGATTGAACTGGCGGGCACAGTCGCAAGGTAGAGTGTCTCTGTCGCTAACGCAGCCACAAGCGGAGTTACGTCCTGCACGTACGCAGCAGCAACTGCAAAGCCGGCCATTCCCCAAAAATTAATGGGTTCCTTGAAAGCTTCGCGCAGATACTTAAGATCGATCTTGGGTAATTCCATAGGAAAGAATACATCAACAGATTACACAGATATTCCTCTTCCTAACTAGCGCCACCGGTGCCATTCTGACTGCCGCTGGTTGTCGTTTCACCTTCAGCCGGAAGAGCTTGCGGTGTTGCTGCGCCGGTCGCAGGACCTAACAAGCCCATGTCGCGTTTATACGCGAGCAGCTTGTCTTGCAACTGCATATCCATGGCCTCGCGCTCAATCTCCTGCATCTGCGTGTCTACTGAAGCGGAGCCCAGTTGCATCTTGGCTTCGGCTGCCGCCGCGCGCCGGTCGATCTTGTCGCGCATCTCATTGAAGGTCGAGGCATCGTCGCCAATCTGAAAGGATTCCATCGTCTGAGCAAGCTGTTCCTGAAGTTTTGCCTGCTTCGACTGATTTATCAACTGCATCGCTTCGGCGGTGCGGCGCTGCATCTGAAGCACGTAATTATCGCGCGCTTTAAGTGCCTGCTTCGATGCCAGGTTCGCGTGCTCCAGTTGCTGCGAAGTCTTCTGCAGATCGAGCTGCGCCTGCTGCAACTGGCCGATATATGCAGTCGCAATATCATCGCGACCCATCTTCACGGAAGCGCGAATCTTAGAGTCCAGATCGACTACTTGTGTTTCCAGTCGCTCTTTGTTTTTGGCGAGAAGCTTTTCAGTGGCCATGACCTGCGCGACGGAATTGTTCAACTCCGGTACGCGGTCACGCATGTCACGGATAGTTTGCTGAAGAATGAGTTCCGGGTCTTCAGTCTTCTCGATTATCCCTCCGAAGAGGGCGCGCATTGAGCGCTTCATTCTTGTCCAAAGTCCCATTTCCGCTCATCCTCCGACAGCGAAATATGAATTCCAAAACGATAATGCCGGCTTCATTATTGCCCATTTCGCCCATTTACGGCCGCTCTGATGTACGTCATGTACGCTCAGGTGGTTTCAATTCCGGCGAAAACTGACTTCGGAGTATAACAGCACTATTAAAAGCCTTCCAGAAACGGCATCACCTTACGGAAGAACGTCCGATATCGCGCCGGAATTGCATGCCGGGCCAGTGAATCTTTTTGAGCGATTCATAACAAAGGTCGAGGGCGGTCGAGAGGTCTGCGGCCGTTGCTGTGATACCAAGAACTCTGCCACCAGTTGCCGTGAATCTTCCGCTTGAGTCCAGCGACGTGCCGGCGTGAAAGACCTGAACCGAACCTTGATTCACTTCGTCCAAGCCTTCGATAACCGCGCCCTTCTCGCATTTTCCGGGATAACCCTTGTTTGCAGCTACAACGCAGGCCGAGGATCCTTCAGACCACTCAACGTGCAAACTCCCAAGCGTCTCGTTGTAGATCGAATCAAACACCAAAAGTAAATCGGTCTTTAACCGGATCAGAATCGCCTGTGTCTCGGGGTCACCAAAACGAACGTTGTATTCGAGCAGTTTTGGTCCAGCTTCAGTCAACATCAAACCCAAAAACAGGATGCCCTTAAAAGCAAATCCTTCCTTACGCGCGCCCGCCAGGGTAGGCTCCACGATCTCTCGCACAACTCTCTCTTCGACGCTTCTTTGCAGAACCGAAGCATCGGTGATCGTTCCCATTCCGCCAGTGTTTGGACCGGTATCGTTCTCGCCGATTCTCTTGTGATCGCGCGCAGCGGGCATCAAGGCGTAATCACGACCATCACTAAAAAGCAATAGCGACGCTTCAGTTCCGGTTAAAGCCTCCTCGATCACCACGCTTCCAGCCGCCTCTTTTCCCGCGACGTGACGAACCATGAGATCTTCAATCGCGCTTTCTGCTTCAGACCGATCTTTGGCTACAACCACGCCTTTTCCGGCGGCCAAACCATCAGCCTTTATGACTACCGGTGCTTGAGCGGAACCGAATTCTCCGCTTCTGAGACACTCAACAGCCTGCGCAGGCGATTCGGCAACACGATAAGCGGCCGTCGGTATCCGATGCCTGGCCATGAAATCTTTTGCAAAGATCTTGCTCCCCTCGAGTCGCGCCGCGGAAGCGCTTGGGCCGACAATTCGTAATCCCCTGGCGGCAAAAAAATTCACGATTCCGTCAGCCAGGGGCGCTTCCGGACCTACAAATGTAAGGTCAATCTTTTCCTGCTCAACGAACTCTGCAAGGCCCGAATAATCGTCTGCCGGGACACTTACAAGCTCAGCCATCTGCGCAATACCGGCATTTCCCGGGGCGCAAAAGAGCTCAACCGGCTCCCGCGAAGTGTTCCGAATCGCCCAGAGGATTGCATGCTCACGCCCCCCCGAGCCGACAATCAATATTTTCCGCATTTTCGGTGCAATGCTCCGTTCAAGGTAAAGATAACCTGTTTTTGCAGGATTTACCTTGACACAATTTCGCCATACGTTATATACAAATCAATCAAACAGCAGTCGCTTGCGGCTGAACCTTTTTACCTCATTGGTAGCAAACCGAAGAGAGTACTGTATTCACGTTATTTAGCCCGCCCCGGCATAAGTTTCTAGGTTAAGGGTACCCGAGGGGAGTAGAACATGGCACAGATGGAAGCCGTCCACGTATTACAAATGAGTGCAGAAACCGAATATCAGGATCGCCCGATCAGATGCGTGGACTGTAACGAAAACTTTATTTGGACCGCGGGCGAGCAGGTGTTTTTCCACGACAAAGGTCTCAAAAACGAACCGAAGAGATGCAAGCCCTGCAAGCAGGCCAAGAATGAACGATTGGCCGCTATCGCGGCTGCGCAGTCTTCGGGAGTGCGGCAGCGCATCGAAGTCTCAGTACAGTGCGCACAATGCGGGCAGCAGACAACCGTTCCGTTTTATCCGTCCCAGGGACGCCCTGTTTACTGTCGCTCGTGCTTCCTTGCTGGTAAAGCCTCCAACGCGGAAATCGCACAGTTTTAATCACCCGCCTACGTGCACGATCGGACGTCGCTCAGAATCTCTTTCTGCCTGGCGTAGAACTTCATGCGTGACTGGAGCAGTGTCACCTTCTCCAAAGGCAATGTACTTCAGCAAATAAGAGATCGGATTACCCTCACTCCAACCAAAATAAACATGCGGCAGTTTGCCCATTTCATCTCGCAGGTATAGAAGGAAAGCGGCTATGGCATTTGGCACTGCCGGCGACTCTGTTCGCAGTATTCGATAACCGTCTACCGTCTCGCCGCGAATACATAATGTCCCGGCAAACTCAGACGCATCACCGGGCGTGACTTCGAAGAACAGGATTGGCTCTCCGGCTGGAATGTGATTGTCAGTCCGTTTTTCCTCCTCCTTCTGTGCATACTCGTCGGCGTCTCCCTTGTCTTTGCGGTTTGCGATGATGCGAATAGTCCCCTTCGCCGCATCCTTGATAAATTGCCGCGCCTGATCATCCAGCTCAATTTGTTCAACTCGCAATTCTGTCGATCGGTACACTCTGGAAAACAACGAAGCGAGAATAATCGTCAGAATGAAAAATGAAGCAATCTTAATTCCCTCAGGCCGTTCGTGAATATTCTGAATGGTCGTGTAAATGAAGATCAGGGCGATGAGGAGGTAGAGATACCAATGTTTTTGTTTCTTGCGAGCCGAAAGGGTCACAGCAATCGCAGCAGAAGTCATCAACACGAGGACGCCAGTCGCGTATGCGCCGCCTTGCTGGTCCACGTCGGCACTGAAGATGATAGTGACAGCAAAAGCTATCACAACAATCACTATAACTAAGGGACGTGCAGCTCTGGCCCACTCCGGCGCCATTCCGTAGCGCGGCAGGTAGCGAGGTACGATGCTCAACAGTCCCGCCATCGCAGAAGCGCCGGCGAACCAGAGAATCGTAACGGTGCTGAGGTCATAAATCGTCCCGAAGATATTCCCAAAGAACTGATGGGCCAGGTACGCAATTGCGCGCCCGTTAGCTTCTCCACCTTCCGCAAACTTTTCCGCTGGAATCAAAATGGAAGTCACAAAGCTACTGCCGATCAACAACACACTCATGATCAAGGCTGCTGAACGAAGCAACTTCTTGGTATTCCGAATTCGACCACGAAGCAGCCGCCGAGTTTTGGCCGCCTCTGCAACGCCGGCACGAGTGGATTGAATGTTCTCCCAATCCTCATCACTCAGATCGGCCTGTCCTTTGACGAGCGGCATCACCGCGACACCCGTCTCAAAACCCGAGAGACCCAGTGCCAGCCTGGGAAACAGCATGAGCGAGACTCCGACAATGAGCCAGGCGTTTCCATGAACCTCGGGATGTTGGAAAAGTGCCCGCTTCCATTCAGGAAAATGATGTGGATGCGTAAAAAGCTGGTACAGGCCAAACGTCATGACGATCGTGTTTAGCAACAGATAGACAATGACTAGCGTCACGGCGATGCCGATAGCTTCTTTGAAACCGCGCAGGAAAATAATACCCAGCACTGTAATCAGGGCGAGTGTTACTCCGATCTGGTGTTTCAGTATGTGTGGAGTGAAAGGGTTCTCGATAACGTGAGCAGTGGCGTCCGCGGCGGAAAGAGTGATCGTGATAATGAAGTCAGTCGCAACGAACCCCAGCAATGCCAGCACGAAGAGCTTGCCCTTCCAGCGTGAGAGCTGGTGTTCCAACATCGAAATCGAGCCTTCACCATGCGGACTCTCTTCCGCCACACGATTGTAAATAGGCAACGCGCCGAAGAGTGTGAGTAGGACCAGGATGAAGGTGGCTACCGGGGAAAGAGCTTGTGCGGCAAGGAACGCGATCCCGGGTTGGTAGCCAAGTGTCGAGAAATAATCGACGCCTGTCAAACACATCACTTGCCACCAGGGATGCTGCCGGTGAGGAGTGGCGTGAGCTGTGTCCTTTTGTGCGGAACCTTTGAATAACCAGAGTTTGAAACGCCGCCCCGCGGCTCTGCGACTCGAACGATTGAGCATTACTGCCCTTCCCTTAAGCCTACGAGGTTAGCTGCCGGGCTCGAACTGGAAGTGTTCGTCGCGAGCAAACTGCATGCTCGGCGATTAGCCCCCGGTTTCGTAAACGAAACGGTGGTTCCCCCGCGTTGCAAATCAACTTCGGCAGGCATTTAGATTCAACGATGGGAATGTTAGACATGAATGCAGGATTAAACAAGAAGAAACTGAAACGTCCTTGTAATCATGACAATTGAAATGTTGGTAACAAAAAAAGCGGGCGGGGGCCTCCCACAGCCCCCACCCTAAGGCCACGTGTCCTCACCCCACGCGACCACTTCGTCCACCGGGGAGGTGAACGCAAGCGGATTATGCAATAGTCCGTCTAAACTTTCAACCCGCTTATAGTTTTTACCGCGAGTCCCAACACTCATTGCCGCGAGTGTAAGTGCAGAAAAAACTTATGGACCACATAAGCAATTTCAATCACACCGGGAGGACAGTACTAATTACCTCTCTCGGGTGCCTGCGCCGTCCGCCGATTGGGCCACTTGTTGACTCTTCGCGTCGCCATGGGCCAGATCAGAGAAAGCCACAATCAGCAGCAGCACCGTTACACCCACGGTGCAAAGAATATAAAGGATAGCCGTCTTCTCTAAATAAATCAGAGTGATTACGACTGCTGCCAGACCCAGTGCCCACAGGGCCGTGATAAGTTTTCGGCGACGACGATCGCTCGCCAAGCTTCTTCGATTCATGCTATTTACTCGACACGCTTAATAAATTATTCGGCTGGGCAAGTAAGCTCCGGTTGAAGTGATCGCGCTTGTCATACTTCCCGTAATGGCGCCTATCAACGTCGATCCAATTCGATCCTTTGAGAACATGCCCGCTTCACTCACCTCAATGACGTCGTATGCCTGCAATACAAAATCAGGTTTCTGGTTCTTCTTGATCGCGGCGACATCGACGTGTATCACTTCCTGGTTTGCGGAGTTAGGAATTTGGCGATACACCCTGACATCGTTTAGCTTCGCCTCTTTTCTGGCGCCGCCCACCATTGCCAGTGCGCGACTCAGCATGAGTTGATCGCGAAGATAAATGCCGCTCGGCTGCACCACGGCGCCTGTGATGTAAACCGGCTCCGCTTCCGTTACCAGCACATAATCTCCCGGACGAATAACCGGATTGGCTTCAGATTTTCCGCTCCGGAGTTCTGAAATTTTTACGATTTGAAGTGGAATCCGGGTCCCATCGATTGGCGCTGCCTCTGCTTCTTCTCCCGGTCCGGGACACATCAAAGGCTCGGTATGAAGTATTTGAATAGTGCCCGAGGCGCGTTCCGTAAATCCGCCGGACACAGTCATCAGCTCATTCAAGCGCACCTTTCGTTTCATCTCGACGCGAGTGGGCTGGCGCACTGCGCCAAACACTGTCGCGGGCTGACGGCTGTTTTTTTCCGAGATGCGGACACTTACCTGTGGATGATTGACAAACTTTGCGTAGGCGGCAGCGATGTCTTTCTGTACTTCCTTGTCAGTCCGGCACTTCGCTCTGATCGGCGTGTCCAGAAACGGCAGCGAACTAAGATTGCCGTCACCATCGACCTGCGCGGTGCCGCTTAGCTCAGGCTGTCCAAAGACCCTGACATCGACCACATCTCCGGGACCCAGCAGATAGTTTCTGCTTCCCTGCACGTCGAGACCAGCCTGTTCAGCGCTGTTTGGCTGCGGCGGCGTTGGTTCCTGCGGATCTTGCGCGTGAACGAAACCCACCAGCACACAAGCAAACGCAACTGCCAAGACTAAGGATTGCTTAACTTTCATCGCACCACCTCACGCTAAGTTTAATTCGAGAGATTGTGGCGCTGATGTCTTTCTGACGGTGCAAGGTCCCAAGCGCCACAAAGCCGGTAAAAACAAGTTGTAATGATCGCATAAAAGATGCTGGATGCCAACCGGACTGATAGGACCATGGTGTCTTATTTTCTCTGCGTATCTCTGCGTATCTCTGCGCCCTCTGCGGTAAACAGGCTGTCCGCACACATTTACCGCAGAGGTCACAGAGATACGCAGAGACACGCAGAGAAGAAATTTCAAAATAAGACACGATCGATAGGACCAGCCGCGTCAGGCGTCTGTACGTTGTGCAGTATTGTCTGGTCGCAACCGCGCTCGCAGCTTTGCAATCTCGCGTTCGATCTTCTCAGTGCCCGCAGTGCGCACCTCATCTTTTACCACGTCCTGATTGAGGTAAAAGAGCGCATCTTTGTAACGATCGATCGCGCGACGATAGTGTCCTTTGAAGGCCGATCGTTCGGCCAGCTCGACCCAGTGGGCAACCTTTACTGACGCAATAAACTCCCCGATCGCATTTCTCGACTCATTGAGCTCCACTTCGTCCGGATAAACTCTCAATGCGGAATCGATGCAGTCGATCGCTCTCGTCGCGGTCTCAATCTTATCAAACGTTCGCGAGCGCTGTTGGGCCTCGTGCGTCAACGCTCGTGATTTCCCCCTGGCCCAGGTTAACAAATGGTGCCGGTGCAGCGCGCGAACACGTTCCTGTCCGGCCCGAATTGCTATGCCCTTTTCACTTCCATAATTACCCGATCGAATTGCTTCGTCCGTGCTCGCGAGGTACTGGTGACAGAGTTGCGCAACGTCGAGGTGCGCTTCCGGGCTTGAGCTTCGACGGTCAGCGGCGGTCGATTGTTTTTGAATCGTTCGCAACGCATTCGAATGCAGCGTCGCCGAAGATCCTCTCTTCTGGCTGCGGCCACTCTCGCGAGATCGACTCGTATGCTTCTCGGGAATGCCGTTTTCTAGAACGTACCGGGTCCACGCACGTCGCATCACGACTTCTCGCGCTGACAACGCAACTAACAGAACAGCACTGGCTGCCAGTCCCGCGGGCAGCCACGGAGCGTCATCTCCATTGCTAACCAGAATCCACCAGAGTCCAAAGAACAAGCCCGCAGCGACGACGAGCGCCGCCATCAGGTAGCCTGTACTCGACGGCATTCGGCTGCGAGCCGGCCGACCATGAGATCGCGAGCTTCTGGGAAAAAATTGATCTGCTGAGTTGTGTCCCAACGAAGAACCTAAAACTAAAGTTGTAACCGCATGTCCGGGGGGGATGGCCTCACAAGCCTCTCAGGGTGATAATAGTCGGCTTTTTGGGATTGTGCTGTCAATATATCATCCCGGTTCGAAAGGAACAGACAAGATGAATGAGAGACAATTCACGGGCAAAGTTGCTTTCGTGACGGGCGCGACGTCCGGAATTGGACAGGCCTGCGCGATTGCTTTCGCTAAACAGGGAGCGAATGTCGTCTGTGTTGGTCGAAAAGCAGAAGCACTGGCAGACGTCGAGCAGACGATTCGTAAACTCGGCGGGCAGCCGTTGACGATCAAAGCCGATCTATCGCGGGAGCAGGAATCGCAACGGGTTGTTGAGGAGAGTGTGAGAGTCTTTGGCGGGATCGATATTCTCGTCAACTCCGCCGGTCATATCAGCAATGGAACGATCGAAAACACTTCGCTCGAAGCATGGGACGATATGATGAATGTCAACGTTCGAGCCGTGTTTCAGTTGATGCAGAAGGCGCTGCCCAGCTTGATTGAGCGCAAAGGAAACATTGTTAACGTTTCGAGCGTTACGGGACTGCGCGCGTTTCCGGGGGTGCTTGCCTACTGCGTTTCCAAGGCGGCATTGGATCAGTTAACTCGATGTGCTGCGCTGGAGCTGGCAGCTAAGGGTGTACGCGTAAACGCCGTTAATCCGGGTGTGGTGGTCACGCAGATTCATAAACGAGGAGGGATGAGTGAAGAAGCGTACGCGGCGTTTCTCGAACACTCCAAGCAGACACATCCGTTAGGCCGCACCGGACGGCCGGAGGAGGTTGCTGACTTAGTCTTGTATCTCGCCTCCGACCAGGCCTCCTGGATCACCGGCGCAACGTATTCCATCGACGGCGGCCGCGCCCAAACCTGCGCACGCTGATTTCTTTGCGAACGTTTGAAGTTACTATACTGCCTTACTTTTATGAGCACACCAGATCCGTATCAAGCGCCGACAATCATCATCCGCACGCCCCCACGCATCAGCGCCATACGACTGGCACTGGCAATTGTCGCGGGTCTCATTGCCCTGGTTCTCGGATTGTTGGTCCTGCTCGTGATCGGCATCGAGACTGGACCAGTCGCGCTTCTGCTCGGTCTAGTCGCAGCTACGATCCCCGTTCCGCTTTATATCGTGCTCGTCCTCTGGATCGATCGTTACGAAGCTGAGCCACTGTGGATGCTCGCAACCGCTTTCTTCTGGGGCGCCCTCGTCGCTACTTTCTTCGCTTTCCTCTTGAACACAACGAGCGGCGGAATCGTGACCGCACTAGCCGACGCAAAAGCCGGCGAGGCATTCGCCGCGGTTATCTCCGCGCCGATCGTCGAAGAAACCGGTAAGGCGCTCATTCTCTTCATCTTCTTCTTTTGGAAAAAGGACGAATTCGATGGCGTCATCGACGGAATCGTTTACGCGTCAATGGCTGCGCTCGGCTTCGCGATGACTGAGAACATTCTTTACTACGGCAAAGCCGCAGCCATGGGTGGCGGTGGCGCTTTGACGTTGACTGTGATCATTCGCGGCTTCTTTGCGCCGTTCTCTCATCCACTGTTCACCAGTCTCACGGGAATCGGATTAGGTCTCGCAAGACAGTCAACCAACATCGTAATCAAAGTGCTGACTCCGATTATCGGCCTGCTGATGGCGATCTTCATGCACAGCATCTGGAACGGTTCGGCCGTGTTTGGCGGCGGCGGCGTTTTCGTACTCACTTACATCGTTGTAATGGTTCCTGCTTTCCTCATCATGCTCGTGGTGATCGCATTTGCGCTGCGACGTGAAGGACAAGTAGTGCGACAGTTTCTCGTCGTCGATCTCGAGCGCGGATTCCTGAATCAGGAAGAATACCAGCAACTCGGTTCGATCTTCGGCAGGATGGGATCGTCGTTTAATGCGCTTTCCAAAAGCGGTGTGAAGGGTTGGCGCGCACGCAGGCGCTTCAACCAACTGGCAAGTGAACTGGCATTCCATCGCAATCGCGTTTCCCGGGGCGTGTATTCAGCGAACCAGGATGTGTCGGCACAGGAAGCTGCTTATTTGCACGCGTTGCAGAGCCTGATCAATGAGCTCCGGCGAGGTTAGACTCTTCTCTGCGGATCTCTGCGGTCCTCTGCGCCCTCTGCGGTAAAAGGGCACGGACGACCTGTTTACCGCAGAGGGCGCAGAGGACCGCAGAGATCCGCAGAGGTAAACTGGGGCGCTACGGACTCTTCTTAATGCTCGCTGCATCTCTAGTTTCTGGCTTATACTTGGCGCGTGTTGCGCAAGGCCATTTCATCAGAGCCGAAAGCTCGTGAGAATCCAACTACTACCCAGCACGTTTGACGCCCAGGGCGTGGCGACCCTGGAGCAACGTTTGACCTGTTTTCTAATCGACGACTGCGTGGCAGTTGATGCCGGCAGCATTGCAATTGCTCTGACCAACGAGCAACGCGCCAAAGTAAAAGACATCATTGTCACTCACCCTCACCTGGACCACATTGCGAGCCTGCCGATATTCATCGACGATCTTTATCCCACTTTGAAAGAACCGATGCGCGTTCACGCTACGCAGGAAGTGATCGACCTGCTCGAACGCGATGTTTTTAATTGGAACGTCTATCCGCGCTTTTCCGATTTGAAGAACGACTATGGACCAGTGATGGAATACGTTCCGATTCCTCTCGGCAGCCCGTTCAAGATCGCTCATCTAAACGTCATCGCCGTGCCGGTGAACCACATTGTGCCGACGATTGGTTTAGTAATCTCAGACGGCCGGAGAAGTGTTGCCTTCAGTTCCGACACTGCCGAGACAGAAGAGTTCTGGAAGATCGTGAATGGAATGAAGGGACTTGATGTGTTGCTGATCGAGGCATCATTTCCGAACCGCATGGCCAAGCTGGCCCACGTTTCTCGACACTTCACTCCCGCCTCATTGGACCAGGAGTTGAAGAAACTCACTCACAACGGCATGGACATCATGGCTGTCCACCTCAAAGCCGCGTATCGCGACGAGATCGTCGAACAACTCAACGCGTTGAATATTCCGAAATTGAGTGTGATGGAGCCGGGCAGGGTTTACGAGTGGTAAGTATTGTCGATTGCCGATTGCCAATTTCCAATTTTCTTTTGAATTGGCAGCGCCAAAGGCGCGGAATATGAAAGCCAGGGGCAAGCGCGAAGCGCGTCGCCCCTGGTACACTCCATATATTTCGGCCCTTCAGGCCTGATGGCACATACTGCATAAACCAGGGGCGACGCGCTTCGCGCTTGCCCCTGGCTTTCATATTCCGCGCCTTTGGCGCTGCATTACGAATACCAATCGGAAATCGGCAATCAACCAACTGGACGGTCAAACTGGACGGGCTCAAATTCCTTTTCGGCGTGCTCGCCATCCGCATCGTGTAGCGAGACACGTCCGCTTGAGAGCAGCTCTTTAACGAGAAACGTGCGCTCGTGCCGGTCACGTCCGGGCATCAACTCGGCCCTGAATGTCACGCGCATGCCCGGTCGCGCCCAAACATCTCCAACTTTCTTCTCCGGCTGCACGTTCTTCCTCTTCCAATAAGCACTAACAGCGCCGATGGCTCCTGCGCCAATGGCGAGACCACCGAGAAGCCACCTGGTGCGCTTTGTCATTATGCGTCGCCTATTCGCAAAGCGGATCGAGCCGGGCGCTGATCGTCGGCAATCCGCTCAGCGCGCGCTCAGCGTTGAGCGGCGTGAAGCTCGCCCACTCCGCCGGCACGTTGTTCTCCGCGAAAATGGCCTCCACCGGACATTCGGGAACACACGCGTCGCAATCGATACACGTCTCGGGATTAATTACGAGCATGTCGTCGTCGAGATGAAAAGCTTCAACGGGACAAACAAGCGCGCAGTCAGTGTAACGACAGTTAACGCACGGGTCAGCCACGACGTAGGTCATTTTGAAACTTTAGCTCCTTGAGGGTTAATGAAACTTTCCGACTCAGAATCTTAACCACAAACGACGCGAAGACACAAACAGCAAGCAGACACATAATCGTGACTGACTTGAAGATTGTTTTCAACGCGCACGGCGTAGAAGAGGGTGGCTCCACAACTCTGGAATAGCGCCGTCCGTGGTCGGCTCTTCTCACCCCTCCGGTACTGTGGTTCCACGTACACGTACCGACACACTGATCTTCCTGATCGTGTGTGGCATACACGAACACACCACCTTCTTACTGAATCTGCGAAATGAGGCGCGTAATGTGGGAGACATCGCGCTGCCAAATCCTCAGATCCATAGCAGAAAGGACCCTTACACATGAAAAACAACCGAATCTCCTCAATTATGCGTAGCAAGCTGCTGCGAGGAAGTTTGCTCGCAATCTTCTTTCTCGTCTGTGTAGCTCTCATCGGCCTGTCTGGCTCACGAGTATCATCCCAAACCTCTACGCCGCCGCCTCAATCAAGGAATGAGGCTAAACCTGTTGCCCGGCTGATCGACGATGCGAAAAGAGCCGGCAGGGACTTTCCGATAGTAGAACCCTTTAACCGCCAAACGCGCTCTGCCGCAGCCGACGTGGCCCGCACACGGGCCGTCAAGGCGGGCACTGTCCTCCAGTTGCGACAGAATGCATTGGCAGATCTGGTGAACAGAAATGCGCAAAGTTTGACACTGCGACTTCCCACTTTTGCGGGCCCTCTCGTCGAACTGGAGTTGGTCCAGGTCAACCTCTTTGCGCCGGGCTTTACTGTCGTTACCAGCGATTCAAAAGGTAAGCCGGTAACATACGAGCAGGGAGCACATTACTGGGGAACAATCAAAGGGATCGAAGGCTCACTCGCCGCCGTCAGTGTCTTCAAAGACGAAGTGATCGGTTTTTACAGCTCGGCAAAGGAAGGTAACTTCGTGCTGGGCAAGCTTGGGGGCAACAATCCTCAGCGCGATCACATTCTTTATGCCGAGAAAGATCTCACCGGCACGATCCCTGTTGACTGCGATATGCCTGACGACACCACCGCCTTCTCTCCAGAGGAACTCGATACCTCGTCGGCTCAGGCAATGACAAGATGCGTAAAGATCTTCATTGAATCCGACTATGATCTCTTCCTCAACAAAGGAGGTGTTAACGAAACGGTCAATTACTTGACAGGAGTCTTCAATCAATCGGCGGCGCTGTACAGCAATGAGGGTTTGCCGATCTCGATATCCGAGATCTTTGTCTGGACTTCGCCTAGTCCTTACAACGGTTCATCTTCCCAGCAACAGTTGTCTCAGTTCCAGAGTACGCGCACTTCTTTCAACGGCGACATTGCTCAATTGGTCGATCTGGAGAACCAGGGTGGGATTGCCGCCGGCTTTAACGGCTTCTGCAACCCCAACGCATCGCAGCGCGAATGCTACAGCGGAATTTTCCCGTCTTTTGCAGGCGTTCCGACTTACTCATGGACCGTCTATGTCTTCACTCACGAGATGGGCCACTTGTTTGGCTCACGGCACACGCACGCGTGCGTCTGGAATGGAAACGGTACTGCGATCGATGGTTGTGGTCCCGCTGCGGGTTTCTCGGAAGGTTGTAATGGACCAATCCCTCCCGAGGGCGGTACGATCATGAGCTACTGCCACCTCAATCAAGTGGGAATTAATTTCTCGCTGGGCTTCGGGCCGCAGCCTGGCAATGTAATCCGCAACGCTTTCAATGGCGCATCGTGTCTCGGCACGTGTGGTAGCTCCGGCAATGGTACCTACACGACGGCGTTTCAGAGCGTCGGCGGCTACTACGTTGTAGCTGAGGGTGGTGGCGGTGACGTTGTCAATGCCAACCGCGTCGCGATCGGCTCCTGGGAAACGTTTACTCTCATAGACCTGAATGGCGGCACTCTCGACAATGGGGATCTGGTGAATATTCGGAGCGTCAATGGTTACTATGTCGTAGCCGAAGGTGGTGGCGACGATGTCGTTAATGCCAACCGAACAGTCGCGCAAACCTGGGAGACGTTCCGCATCATGAAGGTCGGTGGCACCGGCACAATCCATTCGGGGGATGCTATTTCCTTACAAGCTTATAACGGCTGGTCTGGAGGCGGTGGAAACTATGTCGTGGCTGAAGACGGCGGAGGCAGTGTGGTGAATGCTAACCGCGCGGCGGTGGGAGCATGGGAAACTTTCACCATCCACATCTTTTAACTCGACTCCGAAGGGATAGCCGTTCCACACGGCTATCCTTCACTCGCGCTATGTGCTGAAAATGGAACAAATCTTCTTCTCGAGAGTCTTAGTGAGAGATCGTGAAAGGAGATCGCCGTGAGTAAGCTAAGCGAAGATCTCAGAGTCGGAGTATTAGGTGCGGCCGTCTTGTCGGTAGGTGTCTTCTAATCACTTTCGGCATTTTGGTCGTACGGTACTCTGTGGAGATTGTATATTCGCTGCTTGCTTCATTCCCTATAATTATTTTTCTGATAGCCATCGCTCACGAGTTTGTCAACGGTATCCAGCAAATCAATCATCAGTTGCTCCATGTGGCATACGACAGCAGCTACGCTTTATTGCTCCTGGGAATTTCTGTCGTCTTACGCGGAGTGATAAAACGAAAGCCGGTAATCCTCGTCATAGCAGCTACCTGCGTGGCCGCAATTCCACTAGGCTATATCTGGATTACGCAACCGTAATTTCATGTTGCGAAGGTGAGTTTCAACTCGAGTTCTTCTAAAGTCACCGGTGGAAGAAAGCTTCGCGGGCGTCCAGAAGATGCAGATGCCAATCACCCCACACGTCGAGAGTGATAAGTATCGACAGCTTGGCGGTCTGTAAAAGAGTTGCGGTAGATTATCAGCTATGAAAATAACGACACATCGCTCACGTCATGTGTTCCTACTGCTACTGCTATGCGGCAACCTGGCGTTTGGACAGAACGCAAGTCAACCAGGCAACAAGAAGCCGCGCAGCCTCGATGAAACTTCCCGGCCGCCGGCGGAAATAACTTTCCAGGAAATGCGTTACGGCAGGCCGCCGCTGTTATACCTCTTTTTTGATGTCGTGCTGCGCAACGAACGCACATCGCCGCGCTGGTTTCTGCTGCCGAGCAATCTTGGATCTGGGCACGGATCGATCGGCGGGAAAGGCGGCGTCGATGCGCTACAAGTTTTTACGCCCCGAGGAAACGGTCAGGTGATCATTGGGCGGTTTCTCGGAACGGGCGGGTTTCATGCTCTGCTCTTGCGACCGGGCGCCGAAGTGCGATTAAGGCGCTTTCCAATTTCATTTTGGGGAGAGCTACCGGCTAATCTGCAAATTGAGATTGTAATCGCCAACCGATTGACAATTGGCGACGAGAGAGCCGAGAGCTGGTTTGGAGTTAAAGCACTGAGCAGTGCCAGAGCTGACATCTCCGAAGATGCTGAGAGCGTTAAAAGGTTGGTGCGCTCGAAACACTCACGCGATAACAAAGAGGTCCTTCCCGTGATCGAAGAAGACCGAAGACTTCACGTTTCCGTATCACTTGCGTCAAAGAAATAGATTCCCGCTATTCGAGCCACAGTGTGAAGGGGCATGTAGACAGTTGGTTCAGAGCCAGTAGTGGTTCAGTTTGAATTGAGCGACTCCTTGGAGTGCGCCGACTTGTCGGCGCTTTGGCCAAAGCGGTGCCAAGGCACCGCACTCCAAGGAGTCGCTCAATTCAAACGGAACTACTACCTTCAGAGCCATACGAAAGGTTGAAGCTCTGGCTGAGATAATCTGTCGGGTTCCCACCACCGGCTAAAATGTTGTTGATTGTGGTTCGCTTATACTATTAATCTAAACGGCGGAGACAAACTACAAATTGAGTTGAGTCTAGTAAAGGCCCTATTATGCAACGAACACTTCTGAAGTCCATCGCGTCAGGTTTTTCGATCGTCGCTCTTTTTCTAATCTTCGACAATCGCAGCGAAGTCGTGCGCGCAACCAAAGCGCCGCCGCCACAGGAGAAAACCGTCGAACAAGTCGAGAAAAACATCAAGGTTCTTACCGGCATGCCGCAATCGCAACTAATTCCGGTAATGAATTTCTTTTCCGCTTCGATGGGACGGCGATGCAATTTTTGCCACGTCAATAATCAAGGTCAGTGGGACTACGCCTCAGACGCCAAGCCCGAGAAGACCACCGCACGCGAAATGGTTAAGCTTGTCATGGATATCAATAAGACGACCGAGCGGCTTAAGCTGGATCCAGTGTCTTGTTATACCTGCCATCGCGGTCGGCCGTCTCCACAATCGATCCCGATGCTGCCGTTGCCTGTGCCCTCTCCGCCGCCTAATGCCGGCGCGGCTGGCGGGACTGGTGGCCCAACCCCAGCCGCATCACCGCAGGCATCGCCCAGCGCCACGCCTGCACTGCCTTCAGCAGACGAAATCTTCAGCAAGTACGCAGCAGCGCTCGGCGGCCAGGCCGCGATCGACAAACTGAAATCCCGAACAGCGAAAGGAACGATCACACAAGCAAACGGAAACTCCTTTCAGTTCGAGCTGACGCAAGCTGCGCCTGACAAGTTCTATCTGTTGGTGACGACGCAGCAGGGGACACTGGAACGCGGCTTCAACGGTCAAGTGGGTTGGGAGAAAACTGCCCGCGGAGTGAGAGAGGTAACTGGCGCGGAGTTGGTCAATTTCAAAACGGGAAACGATCTGTTTAGTCTGCTGAAGCTTAAAGAGCAATACAGTAAACCGCCGCGGGTCCGCAAAGATAAACTTGGTGATCGCGATGTTTATATCGTCGATGGTACGACAGCCGACAACCGGCGCATGCGGCTTTATTTCGATGCTAACTCCGGGTTGTTGCTGCGACGCACAACGGCAATGCCGACGATCGTCGGCATTATTCCTGACCAAATCGATTTGGAAGACTACCGCGAGGCCGATGGGCTGAAGTTTCCGTTCACACTTCGCGCGGCGCTGCTTGAAGTTGGAAATCCAACCTCAACGCGAACGTTCACTGAATTAAAACTGAATGTGCCCGTCGATGATTCAAAATTCAATATGCCACCAGCGCCTAAGCCAACGACCCCGTAAAGGATAAATGACGCCTGCGTTAGAAGCTAGAAATACCACCGCTGCATCGGCACGTCACCTTCAAAATCATAGAAACGAAGATCGGTGGCGATTAGCATCTTGGTCAGCATGATGATCTGACCAGTGTGCATCGAGAAGTGTTCGGTTACGTGGAAGATGGCTTCGAGGATATCCACGTCGTGGCCCTGGATCTTGCGGCTATCCAGTACCACAGCGGGATCGAGGGTGCGGAGGGTCGTTTCGACTTCCCGGAGTGTGGAGCGAAGCAGGGTTAGCAATTTGTCGCGGGGAATCAGCTCGCGTTGCTCGAACTCGGAATCGCGATTGCGGTTGTCTGGTTCAGAGCCAACTCCTGAAATGATCCACTGACGTGCGTTGCCGCAGAGGTGCAGGATCAGGTTGCCGATACTGTTCGACTCTTCGTTCGCACGCCACCAGATCTGCTCGTCCGTCAGCTTCTCGAGACACCGCTCGATCTTGGGTAAATAGTCACCCACCAAAAAATCCGCGGCGCAATCCAAAAATCTGCGCGATACCAGATCGTCTTCAGACATCGTCATCGCCTGTCGCTTCGGGTGGTCGTTTGTGTTTGGCTTTGCGACCTGCCGGTCGCGCGACTTCGTCGGGCTTGGCTCGCGATATCGGGTGCCCCGGCGGAGCGCCCGGCTTGCGGATACTGTCAAACACCGGCCTGGCCTGTTGTTGCTTCGTCTTTCGTGGAGAACTTCTTCTCGCCATGACCGCGCGATGCTAGCGCCACGGCGAACGACTGTCAAAGAAAACTAAAGGCGCGAGCCGACTCCTGCTTTGGCAGGTTTGCTCGCGCCGTCTTCCTTCAAAGCCGACTGGTTCTTATAAGTGTGACTCAGGCCTCACTGCCACGAGGCGTTTTGGCAAGGATCCTCAACGCGTTGGTGGTTTCCGCCCGGCGCCGTTGCTGAAATTCGTTAACCCAATTGGTTACCGTCTCAACCATATCGCGCGCTGTTTCACGAGCGGCATTTGCCTTTGCCTTAACGACTGGGCGAGATTTTTCGCCCTTTTTTATTATGCGAATTGTTTTCTTCTCAGGCATTGCTATTTTCGAGTTTCGGTGGTTCTGAATGTATCCAACGAATTTCCCGCCACACAGTTCCGTAATTTTCATGAGTTAGAACGATTGCTGCGGTTTCCCCTGCAAAGAAGAGGCCACATCCGGTAACGCGCAGGTAAAGAGAAAAAAGGGCCACTTCGCGAAAAAATTTTTTCCAGGGGAGACGATTTGCGTTTTGTACGGTCGCAAACCGTACACGCGGAACCGGACAGGGGACTTTAGCGAGACAGAGCGGCGTTCTTTTGCTCCATGTCGAGCGCCCAAATGATTTTGTGTGTGCGATAGATCATAACGGCGAGGCCGATGGCGGCGCCGATGTTCACGTACTTCAGTCCGTTAATCATCTGGCGCGTCCCATACTGCACCAGCAGGGCATTAATTACGATAAGCGCAAGGCGAAACTCGGTCGGCCCGAATTTCAAGTAGCTAATCTTGAAGCGATCCGTCGTCGCAAACGCGAGAAACGTGCTCACCTCATAACCCGAAAAGATCGCCAGCATGATGAGAATCTGGTACCGGGAGCGTTCCGGCAGGATGAAGGCGTAACCGATAATCACCGAGCACAGGAAAAAGTAGTCGAGGAGATGATCCATGTAATAGCCCCACCGGACGAGTCCCGTACCTCGATACTTGCCGACCTTCCCGTCATAGTGATCGGTCACGTATTGCAGAGCCACCATCGCAGACACGCCCCACAACCAGCGCAAGTCGCGCGCTGCCAGGTAGGAGAAGAACAGTATCAACGACGACCACAGAAGCGTCAGCATCGTTAAGTGGTACGTCTCCAGCCATGAGGGAATTCTCGGAAGCACCCTTGTGGCGAGCCGGCGTTCAAACGGCGTCAGAAACGAAGTATTGGTTTTGGTTGCGCCTGCGAATTGTTGAGTTTCAATCATGGTTCCGGCGCAAGACACTGCAAGCCCCAAGCCAGCGCTTTCGGGCCGCTTTTGAGCAATCAAATGTGTTATTGAAGATTTGTATCCGACGAGTGTCGGCTTTTTAATCCACAGATTACCGAGATTAGATGAAAACTACCGACTGCGAGCTTGGTATCTCAAAACGCCGGCGGCAACGAACATTTCTGCACGCCAGCATATCGTCGATTCTCACCAGATAGTCTCGAGACTTCTGAAAACGCGCCTTGTCCTGCTCGTTTGCTCCGCGAGGCGGCTGCGGTTTCCGGGTTCGCTTCAGCCACCTGACGTCGTATTCGGCGCGTTCGCGACAGTGAGGACAGCTATACGTCGCCTTTTTTACTTCTTCCTTCTCGTTAAAGAAATCACGTTCATTCATAATTCGCTTTGACTCTCACACAGCTCGCGCAAGTAGCGAAAACTGTAAATCCCCGTTTCGTGACCATCGCTCCAGCGAAAGTTAAGCGCATAGCGCCCGACAACGCTGAGATCTTTGATTTCAATCTTCTCAGAAATGCTGTCGGGCTTCAACACTCGTTCGCCCGTCCACTCGTTAACGCATTGCGCACACGGACAGGCGCGACGCAATTCGGCAGCGGCGTAGCGGCAGCGCCGGTCGTCGCCCCAAAGAATGCTGACGGTGAAATCATCTTCCTGTTTGATTTCTCGTGGCTCAATCTGCGGTCCGCGTGGTTCCATGTCGAGGTCACTTCTGTTCGGGAAACTTGAACCCAATATACGTGCCCGCACTGAGCCCCATCAACCCCAGCAACGTCGAACTAAACTCGGGCATTGTAAGGTTGTTGTAAACCGATGACATAAAAATAATACCCAGCACGATTGTCCAGGCAAAAATCTGGAAGCGATGAAAGCTGTAGCCGCTGGAATCGGAGAGGATGTCACGAAGAAAACCACTCGAGACCGTTGCAGACTGCTGCGAGCTGAGGGTGCGAAGTTGTTGTTCAATCTGGCCGATGCGCGTACGACTATCGACCAATTGCCGGTTCAACGTGTCGCGAGTCATTTGATCCGTGGCAGCGACAGGTGCAGCATTGAGCGCATCCACCTGGGTCTGTGCGTCAGAGACACTTTGCTCCAGCGCCAGCTTTTCAGCAGTCAACTCCTGCAACTGATTTGTCTTCGACGTCTCCTTGCCCGTGTCAATCAATGCCTCACCCAGGGCGGTGCCCGCACTGATGCCCATCAGCGCAAGTAGTGAAGCAGTAATCGTGTCGAGAGCATCGGTGATCAACCAGATCGTTATATATGACGCATAAATTAGGAAAAACCAGAATGCCATCTGAGCGCGGCCGAGATTATAGGGTCGTCGTTTTCCTGGAGAAGGCGGCGGGCCAGGTTCGCGAATGATATTGGTCTTGCGTACGAGCCAGATCAACAGAAACAGGGTGACAAAGATCACGGCTACCGATATGAGACCATAAACCGGAGAAATGATTGTCAAGGTCACCGGGTTATTATTCTGAAGATACACCGTGTCAAACGCCGAGCCATTCTCGAGTCCTACGCTGAGCGAGACGGATTTTCGGATATGATCCGGCGCTCCCAGCAGGTCAGTCCATACTTCCTTATTCTGCGGAGTAATCTCCAGGTGATAGATGACACGGCCGCGCGCAAGATGAATTTCCTCGGGATAGTTTCCTTTGATGACGCGGCCATTGATGTAAGGCACAAGCTTCGAGGCGTCGTTCGTTTCGGCCCACTGCTCAAGGTTCTCGACATTGACTTCGACGATGTCGTCCAATTCGAGATTGCCGAGGAAGCGGACGACGCGCGGTTTGGGAGCAGGTGACGGAGACGGACTTGCGGCGGGCTGAGGTGAAGCAGTTGCTGCCGGTGAAGGGGAAGGCTGATTGGCGGTCCCCTGCGCCAGCGCTGCGGTAATATTGACTACGAGAAACCCACTCAGTAAAGCGAATCGAGTTGCGTTCAGTATTTGCATTAATGTGTCCTCACGCTGTTCGCCGGCTTGATGACAAGTTTCAAGCTGCAAAGCGCCTATCAAGGATGAAAACGTTTAATGCTAGACCCAGGGACTGACCCGGAGAGACACGAACGAGCGAAAGCTTTTATCGCAGTTGTTACAGGGAGTCAATTCAAAGTTCAGAGTTCAGCCTTTAGGCTGCTGGTTTTGACGCGCGCAAGCTAAAGCTTGAACTCTAAACTGGGATCGAAATCAAGTATTAGACTTCACGGCTTTAGCGACATCCCCGGCAGTGACGTCGAAGTGCGAGGCATTCCAAACAGCTTTTCCGTCCTTCAAAACGATCACCTGCGGTGTCTCGTGACGGATGCCGGTTAAGTTCGCGAGCTCGCGCGAGACTTCCCGGGCTGATTGGACTTCAAGTATGTTTACCTGCCCCTCGAACTTCTCCATTTCGCGATACGCCCGCGCGCTAATGGAACACGCGTTACTGTGCTTGAAAACGATTACCGGTTTCTGCTTCGAGTCGGTTAACAGGTTCTCGAGCGTCGTGTGATCGTCGATTCGGAAAAATTTGTTACCCATAGTTCGCTGACTTCCTTCTTATAAAGCTGGTGATCATTATACAGGATTGAAGCATTCACGGAATTTTCTTGTTGACGAGTGAACGGAATCGGCTTAATCTGCCTCAGCTAACCGAGAAGCCTCACGAGTCTCTTAAACAAAAGATTCTCCTGCTTTCTCAAGACGCGATTAGTGTGTCCGAAAACCTCATCAAAGGAGAACGTGTATGTTTATTAAACCGGATTTTCGTCTCACCCGACGACTTCCTTTCACTCTCATTTGTGCTGTCTTGTTGTTCCTCGCAGCTTCACAAGCGGCACTTGCCGACGAACTGGCCGTCTGGAACTTCAACGATTCCGACCTGAACGTGGACCATGGGAACGGAACGCTCATAAGTAATTTCAATGTCGTGAACATATTGTTCGCCGCCGGGACCAGCAACAACGCGCGCCAGGGAGACCTCGCCGGACAGGCACTGTCACTTCAGGGTGGGACCGGCAATGCCAACAATGGCCGCAATCTCACCTTCAACGTCAGCACTGCCGGCTTTTCAGATATCGTCGTGAGTTTCGCCACTCAGGGAACGAGCACCGGGTTCAACAGCAACCAGTTCCAATACAGTCTCGACGGGATAACCTTCGTGGATTTCGGGGCGCCGTACACGCCGTTAACGGCGTTCGGAACAGTGCCGCTCGTGTTTAGTTTGTCCGGCATTCTCGGGTTGAACAACAATCCGAATGCTGCGTTTCGGATTGTCTTCAACGGCGCGACCTCGTCTACCGGCAACAATCGAATCGACAACGTAGTCGTCGAGGGGAGCAATGCGTCGTCGATTCCCGAACCAACGACGGCGGTGTTGCTGTTGAGTGGATTGGGAGGTTTGGTCAAATTAAGACGGCACAAAAAAGCACAAATGAATAACTGAACTCATTTGTGCTCTTGTGCCTTTTTGTGGCTGTGGTCGGCGGCTAATTCCAATCGCCGACGAGTACGAACGGCGCCCAATAAAAAGGCGCACTGTATTTCTTGCCGGTGATCATTGCTAACTGCGCGCCGCGAAGCGCGCCCGAGGAGGTGGTGGAATCGCCTGTGCTCAACAGGCGGCGGTAGAAGTCTGTCATCAAGTCGGCCGTAGACTTATCTGCGACCGACCAGAGACTAACGCCAACCGTCGGAGCACCGGCGTACATGAACGCTCGTGTCAGGCCCATAACGCCTTCGCCTCGCTTCTCCTTGCCGAGGCCTGTTTCGCAGGCTGAAAGCATCACGAGAGGCGAGCCAAGGCGAAGATTGAAGACTTCGTCGGTGCGCACAAAGCCGTCGTGTGTTTTGTTGCCGACTAGCGAAAGCACGACACCCGTAAACTGCGGGCGCTCCGCGTTGAGCAAACCGTGTGTGGCGACGTGAATGATGCGGTACTTCGTAATGTCACGCGTCCCAAGGTTGTCTTCGTTTGCGTCGAGGTCTAACCAAACGTCGGCCTGTCCGCCGGAGGTCTTTGCAAGCTTGGAGATCTGCTCGGCCTCAGTGCGTGTGCCGGTCAGACGCGCCAGCGGCAATCCTTCCATCGCTGGATTGGATGGCGCGGTGGATCCGGCTACGTCTGCAAGCGCGCTCTGGATTCCAATGCCTCGGACTTCTGCGTCGCTCGCGGGCGTACCAGCCGGTTTGTGTGCCCGGGTGTCGTTCGAATTGAACACTGGATCAGCGATGATCAGCATGTTGCGGCCAGTAGCTTTCGCTCGCTGTTGCTTGATCGCGCCAACTACGGAAGCGGATGGAGCGTAGATAACCTCATTCGTCTTGACCAGGTATCCGAGCGATGAGAAGTCACCGCCGTCTGAAGACTTCAGCAGCACTTCAAAAGGAATGTAATTGAGAGCGCCGTCTGCAACGACCATCAAGCGCTTCTCTCCAATCATTCCCGCGGCCGGCTCGAGCACGACTTTGTAAAGCGCGTTCGATGCCGCCACGAAAGGAGCAACGTCTTCCGGCGCCGCAGCAGCGATGCCCAGACCGCGATTAGCTTCTGCGACGTCGATACCGACAATCCGTCGCTGAAGCTTGGAAGGAATCAATTGCGCGCGCAGATCCATCACCAGCTTTTCAACATTCGCGCGTCCCGGCAGTTTGAATAGGTTGACTTCGCCCTTCGTTGCCGCAAAGAGATACGACTCATCCGGCTGCAAGGCGTACTCGACGAGCGCTGTTTTATCGTCGAGTACGTTCTGCTGCACTTCCGCGAGGGTCAAAGGCTTGTTCGCGGTAAGCGTGGCGTAACGCGGACTCGCGGTCCGGATTTGGTTCTCAATCTCTTCATACTCGGCCTGTAGCTTTTCTAGTTCCTCGTCGAGTTCCGCGGGTTTCTTCTTCAGCTCTTCGGTCGAGACATTTATTCCGGTCAGAATGTCGGCGAGTTCCTGCTGGCGATCGAGGTTCTCCTGTTTACGTTTCAACAGTTCCGCGGGAACGCCTTCGGTTATCGCAGCGTCAGTTTCGGAGAGCATGTCGAGCAACGAACGCGCGCGCGACTGTTCGTTGATACGGAACGCTTCACCCGCATACTCGAGTGCCTTACCACTCAACGGAGCTCCTGCGGTGGGATTCGACATCAGTGCCATCGCGGCATTCGCGCTGGCTGCTTCGTCAAAGACGTCTTTGATCGTTGCCAAAAAAGTGGAGCGCGATTCGTCGGCGCGCAAACTTCCCTCTCGCAGTGTTTCGATCGTGCTGAGCGACTCCCGATAATTACTCACCGCCGATTCACGCATTGACATGGACTTTTTAGGATCTTTTTCCTGCGCAGCCTGGAGCCAGAGAGTGCGGCCCAAACCGCGTTGCGCGGGCCACATCAGATCCAAACGCTTATCGTCCTGAGCGCCCTTCTTGGCGTCGTTGTAAAACTTCGATGCGTCCTTGAACTTCCCTAGCCGCAGCGCGATATCGCCGAGGCTCGTTCGCGCGGCAGCACGAAATCGTCGCACCTGTCCGAGCTTTGCAATCCCTGCTATGCTGCTGCCCGCCGCTTCAAGTGCATCGCTGAAGTACTTTCGTGCTGATTCCAAATCGTTGTCTGCGTAAGCGAGCCGGCCCATTCCCAATTGATAACTCGAATAAACGATGGACGTGCGGTACTCTTCGAGTTCCTTCTTCGCTTCGAGAGCAACCGTCAGAGCGCTGGTCGGTGCGGCCACATCAACTCTCCCAGTGGAAATCGCACCGGTGATCGCACTCAAGCCGCCAAATCTTCTGCTGACCTTCGTCGCTGCGCCTTCAGGTTTTTTCACCACCATCCGGCCATACGCCGCTTTCGCTTCCGCTGTCTTTCCCAATCGAAAATTCACGTCGCCGATCTTGGCGAGCATAAGATTGGCGTTGTACTTATCGTCGGCCACAGCGGCAGCGGCTCCCGCCGCTGCTCCAGCTACCGGTGCAATTGCTGACGCAGCCGCCGTATTCACTGCCTGCTTGTTAGTGTCCGCGGCGAAAAACCCGTCGAGCGCCTTTTGATAATTCTCGAGCGCAATCTGGTATTGGCCCTGTCGCATGTAGAGATCGCCGAGTTCATTGTAGGTCGCTGCCATACCACTATTGTTCTTGGCGGCGGTGTAAAGATTGAGCGCGTTGCGCAGTTGAATCAGCGCCTTATCTGCTTGCCCGCGCTTCAGCAAGCGTCTTCCCTCGCGCAGAGCTGCACCGGCTGAATCGGTCTGCTGCGCGTAAGACACGGGTGCGCCTAACAGAAAAACTGCCAATAAAATGCCGATCACTTTCTTACTCATTTCACTTCCTTTCAAAACATGAAGACAATCCGCAGATTACGCAGATTACGCAGATTATTTATGGATCAAATCGAGTGTGGTGACGAGCGTCGGACGAGCAGACGAAGCCATCATCACCAACGAAGGTTCCGGATCATTTTTTGCCAATCCAATGCCACGCGTCGAGGCCTGCTGCTCCGCAGATGTCTGTGCCTTGCCGTCTTGCTGCTTCTTGTCAGTCTTCAGTGGTTCTTGCATCTCTTTTTGGACCGCCGCCCACACCTCGCCATTGGGTTTGACTGGACAGCTCTCTTTTGAGTCGCGGCAGAAGGCGATGAGATCGTCTTCGATTGGAACACCCTTCAAAGGTTCACGCGTAAAAACAAAGAACAAGCGTTCAGTACCACCGTTTTCGTCGAAAGCAAACCAGCGCAGCCGCTCCTCGGCGGACTGACTGGTCGGAACTTCAAAAGGAACATGCGCCTGAAGGTAGTTGCCCGCTTCGTCGAGATCAGCGTTGGGATAGATCATGACGGCTGGTCCATCGTTGGTCGTGTTGAAGATGTAGAGATACCCATCCGCATTCGTTTCCAACAACACCCGCACGCGATCCCCTTTTTGAAAGACGTGATCGGGATCCACGCGCACGGCCAAACCGTTGGAGTCGCGCATGAACAAGGTCAGTCCCAGACCCATACGCGGCGCGTTAACGGGTTTCGTAGATCCAGATGTCGTAGACGACGATCCGGAAGTACTGGGATGTTCCGGCTTCTTCTCGGGAGCCTTGCCCGGGTTGCTCGGGTTGCTCGGCTTATCCGGACCGGTTGGTTGTTTGGGCCGTCTTCTGTTTGGCTTCGTTACCGGTCCAGAACTCGCAGGCTTTTCCTTGGGACGCGACGTGAGAAATGCACCACGAACATCGTCTTGATCCTGTCCGATCGCCACTGCGCAAAGGCAAACGAGTGCTAAAATTATGATAGTCAGTCGCATTACTGATCTCCCTTTTTTACAGGATTACAGGATTAGACATGATTAATTGTGCTGAATACGGATGTCAAAAACAATCGGAGCACCCGTCTGATCAGGCGCTGCTTTCAGTCTCACAAACGGCGCCTGCGGGTTTGACTCGTCGAGTTCAGTGGCAACTCGTTTTTCCTGGTATTTGCTCACAAAAGATTTCAGCTCCGCCTGCTGCGCCGCCGATAGAGGTTTACCCGAAACCGGCTCGGTAAGAAACGAAGGCGACGATAGTTGAGTCCTGGAAAAGATAACCGTGAAGTTGTCCGTGCCAGGATTCTTATCCAGCGTCACATTATTGCCGGACCCGCTGGGAAAACTAAACTCTACGCCTTTCGCCACCTTATTGCTCGTTACTCCAGTTTGCGGTAGCGGCTTCGTTGTTAGAAACGCAGTCGGCTGATTCTTTTCTCCGGGACCAAAGATATAAAGGTAACCTTCTTCGTTGAAAGCGAAGTGAAACTTGAACGACTGACCGGAAGCGAGCGGCACCAGGCCCGCAACTTTCGTGGTTTGCGCACCAGACGTCGCGGGCTCGAGTTCAAGCCAGTAGCGACTGATCTCCGTAGGAGTGTTGACCACTTCGACCGGAGCGTTTCGGTCATTACTTCCCGTCGTTGTCGATCGTGACCGATTCCAAAACCAAACGCCGCCAATACCAACCGCGAAAACAAGCAGCAACGTTACTACAGCAGCGATCAGCAATGCTGCTTTGTTTTTTGAAGCTGGGCTCGCAACTGCGATCTTCGGCAGTTCGGGCGCCGGCTGTGGCGGATGCGGAACGGTCACGCTCGACGCCATCGATGCTGATTCGGCGACAGTCGCTCCAGACACGTCGGGCGGCGCAGGCTCGCGCTTTGCCGGTTCGTAAACCGTCGGATCGTTTGTCACCGCAGCGCGCCCGGCATTAGCAGCAGTTGGAGACGGATCGAGTGTCAGTACCGTTGGCGCGTTGACGTCCGAATTTGTTTCCACTCTTTCGAGCGTAACCGTTTCCGCAAGCCCGGTAGGCCCGCCCGGGCTCGGCGACGTAGCCAAGCCCGCACGCAACTCGTTCGCAAGTGCACCTGCTGTCGCTTGTCGATCGCCGCGATCTTTAGCGGTGGCACGTTCAATCGCATCGCTAAAACCTCGCGGCACGTCCGGAACTATTTCGTACAACGGCCGCGGCCTCGTGGTGACGTGCTCACGTCGCAACTCATGCAACGTGTTACCTGCAAACGGGCGCCTGCCTGAAATCATTTCGTAGAAGACGAGCCCGAGACTGTAAATGTCCGCGCGTCCATCAATCTCAGTGCTGCCGTCGCGCGGAATCTCGCCCCACTGTTCCGGAGACATGTAATAAGGAGTGCCCAGCACCTGACCCGCCATCGTGAGCGCGGTGTTTCCGCCGTTATCTCCCCCTGCAATCTCGCGCATCTTGGCGATGCCGAGATCGAGCAGCTTAACGACCGGCTCGCCGCCTTCCGCGGGTTTCCCTACCATGATGTTTTCCGGTTTTAGATCGCGATGGACGACACCCATCGAATGCGCTGTGTCGAGCACGCTCATGATCGGCGTGAGAATTTCAAAAGCTTCGGCAGCAGTAAACCGTCCGCGCGTTTTGAGCTCGTGATCCAGAGTGTGCCCTTCGACATACTCCATCACCATGTAGATCGTGCCGTCGGCTGCGGTGCGAAGATCGTAAACGGTTACCGAATTCGGATGTCGAAAACGACGCGCTGCCTGACCCTCGCGCCGGAACCTTCGCAGCCACTCGGCATTCGTTCTGACTTCCGGCGGCAGAACTTTGATGGCGACACGATCGCCAAGCAGAATATGCCGCGCGCGATAGACTGCGCCCATTCCGCCTTTGCCCAGCAGCGCTTCCATCTGGTATTGCCCGTCGAGCACGGTATTGACGATCGAGGCGGGATCGGCTTCCAACACCTCGCCGTCAATCGAACAGAAGCTCACGCTGTCGTCGTATTTTGCTTTGCAGGTGGTGCAGTATTTCATGCGGGGTGATCGTAGTCTAACATACGACGGGAGCAGTACTCTCTGCGTTAACTCTGCGGTTCTGCGTCCTCTGCGGTGAACCTTGCTCTAAAGTTGTTTACCGCAGAGGACGCAGAACCGCAGAGTTAACGCAGAGATGGTTGTAAGCATGTCAGGAATAGATCTTACGGGCGTAGTCTTCAACCATGCGATCGCTGTTGTATTTCGGCGCGAGCGTTTGAATTGCCCGTTTCATCATAGCGATCCAGTTGTGAGGAAGTCCATCGTTGTCGCGGTCGTAAAAGAGTGGAACAACTTTCAGCTCGAGCGTCCGATACAGCGACTCAGCGTCGGCAGCATCCATCTCCGCAACTGAAGAACTGTCGTTTCCGTTGCCGATAGCAAAACCATTTGTGCCATCGTAACCTTCGAGCCACCAGCCATCGAGTATCGAAAGATTCAAACCGCCGTTGATTGCCACCTTCTCTCCGCTCGTGCCGGAAGCTTCGAGCGGACGCCGCGGAACGTTCAACCAAACATCAACCGATTGGACCAACTGGCGCGCAATCTCCTGATCGTAGTCTTCGAGAAACGTAGCTCTTTGCCTTACAGCCGGATCGTATTTCCATTGTGCCAGTTGTTGCAGGATAAACTTCGATCCTTCGTCCTGAGGATGCGCCTTGCCGGCGAACACAAACTGGACCGGACGCTCTTCGTTATTGATCAACTTCAACAGACGTTGCTGATCTGCCAGGATTAAGTTCCAACGCTTATAACCAGCCACGCGACGCGCGAAGCCAATCGTTAATGCAGCAGGATCGAACATAGTGTTCGCTGCTTCAATGTAATCGGCTCGTTCTCCAGCAGCGCTTCGCGATTGCGCCGAACGTTGACGAATAAACGCAATGAGCCGCTCTTTCAAGCGCACGTGGGCTTTCCACAATTCTTCATCAGGAATACGGGCGACCGCCTCCTGCCAAACGTCAGGATTACGCAGCTTTGTTTCCCAATCATCCCCAACGTGCTGCTCGAGCAAGTAGCGCAACAACGGTGAGACCCAGGTCGGTGCGTGCACTCCGTTAGTGACATGAGTGATCGGAACCTCTTCGAGTTTCTTCTCCGGCCAGAGTTTTTGCCACAGCGCGCGCGAGACTTCCCCGTGTTTCCGGCTCACGCCATTCGTCGAACGACACATGCGAATAGCCAGCGGCGTTAGTCCATAGCGCTCGGTCTTGTTTGCGGGATCGACACGGCCGAGCGACAGAAACTCATCCTCACTTAGACCAAGCTCGTTCAAATAACCGGGTCCGAATGCACGAGTGACGAGCGAAGGTTCAAACTCATCGTTGCCCGCCGCAACCGGCGTATGTGTTGTGAAAACACATTGACGCTTGACGACATCGATCGCCGCCGCCATCGACTCCTTCTTTATTTGAATTACTTCACGGGCGAGCTCGAGCGTGAGAAAAGCGGAGTGGCCTTCGTTCAAATGGAACACATGCGGCGACACGCCGAGTTTTCGCAACAACCTGACGCCGCCGATGCCGAGCAACATCTCCTGCACGATTCGCGTGTCGCGATCGCCACCGTAGAGATGTCCGGTCACCCAGCGATCGGTCTCGACATTTTCCGGAATGTTTGTGTCGAGAAGATAAAGCGCGACTCGGCCCACATCTGCTCGCCACACCTGGGCCAACACGTTGCGCTCACGAATCGAGACTTCGATCCGCAGCGGCGTCTCATCTTCATTCTTCACCAGATGAATCGGCAGCTCGTTAGGAAATGTCTCCCCATAGTGCTCTTCCTGCCAACCATCGTTGCGCAGTCGCTGGCGGAAGTAACCGTAACGATAAAGCAACCCGATTGCGACGAGCGGCAAGCCAAGATCGCTGGCCGACTTGAGATGATCGCCTGCGAGTATGCCGAGACCACCAGAGTAAAGCGGCAGTGAAGTATGAACGCCAAACTCGGCACAAAAATAAGCGACTGGATGTTCCGGCGTTATGTTTTGTACATGAGGCGCCGAGACCATGTACGCGTGAAAACTCTCATCGATGCGGCGCACTCGTTCGAGGTAAACAGGATCCGTGGCCGCTTCGGCAAGTCGATATGCCGAGGTCTTCGCCAGCAGTTGTCGGGGATTGTGCTCACACTCTTCCCAGATTTCCGGATCGAGATCGCGGAAAATACTTTCGCCATCGGCGGCCCAACTCCACCAGTAATTCCACGCCAGCCGTTCCAATGGAATTAACGGCGCGGGTAACGCAGCTTTTTGCGTCACACGTTGCTCCATTTCAGTGGTTTCAATCATCTCTTTACAGGATTACAGGATTATTCAGGATGAACATGTAAATCATGTCTAATCCTGTGAATCCTGTAACAAAGTCGGAAAGTCTACTCGAATTTCTGGTGGCGAAGAAATACACCCGCGTCTTGTTGCCGAAAAAAGACGAGGCGCACTTGCTCAATCTCCCGGTCCGTCAGCAGAAAGCGCTTAATGGCTGCTGAGGCGATCTGCGCCGCTTCCTCTTTGGGATATCCGTAAGCGCCTGTCGATATGGAGGGAAATGCGATGGAGGAGAGGTGATGCTGCCGGGCTAACAGGAGGGAGTTTTTATAACAGGCAGCCAGGAGTTCCGCCTCACGCTGCGCATCATGACCGTAAATTGGCCCAACTGTGTGGATCACATATTTGGCTGGCAGGTTTCCGCCCGATGTGCTCACCGCCTGACCTGTAGGTAATCCGTCCGGGTAAAGTGTCTTTCGAATCTCCTGACACTCCTTGAGGATCTGTGGGCCGCCGCGGCGATGGATTGCGCCATCGACGCCGCCACCGCCGAGTAAAGTCGAATTAGCAGCGTTTACAATTGCGGCGACGTCCTGTTGCGTGATGTCTCCAACGACGATCAGGACGCGTCCATTAAGAAACGATTCAGGCCTCTTCACTGCGTGGCTCAGTTCTAATCTCGTCGAACATGTCCTGGCGTCGCAGCGCCTCTGCAACCCCTTTTGCTTTGTGCTCGGTCAGTGGGTGCTCCGGATCAGTGCTCGCGATCTCGAAAACGCGGTCGTCCAACATGACGACTCCCAACGATCCGAGTGTAACGCCGGGAGTGATCTGGATCTCATCCATATTGTGAATACGGAAGCGGCCTGTTTGTTCAACCCAGTCTTCGATGAAGGGATCGCGCAGAGCGTGCTCGGCCTCAGATTCCGAAAGATACGCGCCTTCGACGATGAGACAATATTCGCGCACTGCCCTGGACTTTGAGTAGGCTTGTGGACCGGCGCTAACTTTACCACCGAGCAGAAGAAATAGAAATAGGTCCTATAGAACATATAGGACCTATTCTTAGCTAGAGAATCTCCGGCCGGTTTTACCGCGCTCGGGCGTACTGCCGATTCAACGTCTCGCGTAAACGCGAGAAGTAAGAATCAAATGTCACGAACCCGGTCGTGCCCTGGAAAAATGCCTTGCCGCCAGTGTCATCGCTAACCCTGTTCAGTGAGCTCTGTCCGTAGCTGGCCGCCAAATGGCTGTGACTTGTGAGTCCAACCGACGGTGCGTAGAAACTAAAAATCGAAACCCGGCGCTTGTTCGCTTCCGAAATCGTGCGATCGATATCAAGCGTGTGACCAGCCGCTGTCGAGTCAAAGCCCCGCGATGTGTCCAGGCCGTCTGAAATCAACAACACGGCATTGGCGCCATTCCAATCGCCGTCGAACTTACGCAAAGCTTCCAACACTTCGACGTAAGGATTGAACGCAGAACTTCCACGAGAAGCGGTTGGTATGCGCAGCGATTTCGCCGCTTTCTCGAGATCGGTGGTAAATGGCTGTCTCACTTGCAGTGTGCCAGTGGTAATGTAACCAACCATCACGCGCGATCCTTCGGGCAATGAGCGGATGAAATCTCGTGTTACTCCGATCTCGTTGCCCACCTCCGATACGAGATCGTCCTGTATCAGAATCGCAATGTTCAAAGGCTCGATAGCCTGTAGACTTCCTTGTTCGTTTGTTTTTGCGGACGCTGTTCCAATGGCTGAAAGAGCAAGCAAAACTGCCACTGCAAACGCCGCAAATTTCCTGTAATGCATCACTTTTAGTGTCTCCTATTCCGGCGACTGTGATGCCACTAAGGGCGCAAAAGATGGCTGTACAGGTCTCCCGCAAAGGCACAAAGGCGCAAAGAAAAGACGCTCTTTTGATACCCGAGGCTTTGCGTCTTTGCGCCTTTGCGGGCCAGCTTGCCTTTAATCTTCGTAGTCGGTAAATTACTGCCCTAAATCATATCCTTCGCCAAAATTCGCATGCCTGAAAGGAATCAAAAGTATGAAAGTCTATCCGACCGAAGCCATCAGAAACCTGTCTGTCATTGGACATGGCGACGCAGGGAAGACGCAGCTTGTCAGCTCGCTTCTCTACGTCGCCGGAGCCACACCACGCTGGGGAAAGGTCGATGAAGGCACCACGGTTACCGACTTCGAAGAAGATTCCATCGCTCGCAAGATCACGCTTAATACCGCACTCGCACATCTCGAACATCGCGATACAAAACTCAATTTCATAGACACGCCGGGATACGCAGCTTTCGTTGCTCACGCGCGCCCGGCACTCCGCATCGCAGATTGCGCTATCGTCGTTGTCGATGGAGTTAAAGGCGTCGAAGTGCAGACGGAGAAGACGTGGGCCTACGCCAACGAGTTCATGGTTCCCAGAGTCATGGTGATCACCAAGCTCGACAAAGAGCACGCCGATTTCGGCGAGGCGTTGACGACCGCGCAAAACACGTTCAGTAGAGCAATCATTCCTTTTACGTTACCGATCGGAAAAGAGAAAGACTTTCGGGGCGTGGTGGACGTGGTCCATATGAAAGCTTACGAGTTCGCCGACGGCCAGGCAAAGGAGATCGATATTCCGTCCGAGGGCCGCGACTTCGTCGATAAGACACGCGAGCGTTTAGTTGAATTGGTGGCAGAGTCGAACGATCAATTGATGGAGAAATATTTTGAACAAGGAACTCTTGACGAGTCAGACATCCTGCCGAATATCAACAACGCCATAGCACAAAGCAAACTCTGCCCCGTGTTCGCAGTGTCGAGTGTCACGCAGGTTGGCTTGCGCGCTTTGCTGAATGGCCTGGTGGAGTATGCACCCGATCCTGCGCATCACGAAACTGAGTGGGGCAAACCGGTCGATGCCGGTCCGGACGCAGAGCGTATCGGTCGCAAGTACAGTGACAGCGAACCATTCTCGGCTTACTGTTTCAGGACTGTCGCCGATCCGTTCGCAGGCCGCATCAATATCTTCAAAATCATCAGTGGCCATTTACAGACCGATGCCAACGCGTTCAACTCCACGCGTGGAGTGATGGAGCGGCTCGGCGCGCTTCACGTCACGCAGGGAAAGCAACTCGACAAAGTCAGCGAAGCTCATGCCGGCGATATCATCGCGTGCGTGAAGTTGAAAGAGACCCAGACCGGCGACACGCTTTGCGATAAACAAGCGCCCATCGTTTACGACCCGGTCGAATATCCGGAGGCGGCTATTGCTTTTGCGATCGAGCCGAAGTCGCGCCAGGACGAGGAGAAGATCAGCGCGGCGCTGCACAAGATCCTCGAAGAAGATCCGGCGCTGCACTTCAGTCGTGATGCGCAGACGAAGGAATTCTTGCTTTCCGGTTCGGGTCAACTGCACGTTGAGACCGTCGTCGAGAAGTTGAAGAAGCGATACAGCGTCGAAGTCACGCTCCATCCGCCGAAGGTTCCTTACAAGGAAACAATCACACAACGCGCAGAGGTCCAGGGCCGGCACAAGAAACAGACCGGCGGGCGCGGACAGTTTGGCGACTGCAAGTGCGTGTTTGAGCCATTGCCGCGCGGTGGTGGATTTGTTTTTGAAGACAAGATCTTTGGCGGTTCAGTGCCGCAGCAGTTTCGCCCGGCGATTGAAAAAGGAATCATCGAGGCGGCGAAGTCCGGCGCGATCGCCGGCTATCCCCTCGTCGATTTCAAGGTGCAGTTAATCGACGGTTCATATCACCCGGTTGATTCTGACGAACACTCGTTCAGGGCTGCCGGACGCAAGGCGTTTCGTGCGGCGATGGAGAAAGTTAAACCATCGTTGCTGGAGCCGGTGATGGACGTCGAGATCGCTGCGCCACAGGAATACAGCGGCGACATCATGGGCGATTTGAACTCACGCAGAGGTCGCGTCCAGGGAATGGAAAGCAGCGGCAAGCAGCAGGTGATCAAGGCGCAGGTGCCGATGGCCGAAATGCTCAACTACCAATCGACACTGAATTCGATCACGGCCGCTCGCGGTTCATTCCACATGCAGTTTTCTCACTACGATCCGGTTCCAGGGCAGTTGTCCCAAAAGATCATCGAGCAGTCGCGTGCTGAGGGACGCATCCGAGGCGGCGAAGAAGAGGAATAACAACATCCACAGATGACACAGAATTATCTGTGTCATCTGTGTAATCTGTGGTTAGGTTTTACTCTGGATTTTGTTTCTTCATGCGCAGTGGTGCGACGTTCGGCCCAAACGGCGGACCTTCCTTCACCGTGTATCCCGCCGGCACTTCAAAGAGCGACTTCGCAGGTTCTGCGCGACTGATGTTTGTCAGTTTGTACGTCGTCTCGCCTGATCGTGGATCGCTGTGACGAGTCATCACCACTAGCTGCAGCTCCGGTGAATACCAACGTTCGCTGACGATCTCGATTGCGCGTTCGTTGCCAATCTCACCCGCCGGAATCGTGATGGTCGTGCGAGTGCCTTCAGCTTCAACGCCTTCAATCGTCTGCTTACCAAGATCTACTTTCACTTCGTTGGCGTTATTCGCACGCTTGAACACGTATGTGCCTGCCGCACCACCTTCAGTCTTGAAAGTAAACTGCTCGGCCGCTATGCCGCCTGCCGGCGGCGGTTCCACTCTGAATTCAAACTTTTGTCCTTCGGGCGCAGGATCTCCCGGTTTGTGGAGGAACTCGAATTTGAAAGGTGCGCTCTTGCGCGCAATGTGCGAACGAGAATCCAACGAATAAGTTACGCCGGCAACCGGATCGTTGATGAAGATAGTTTGCAACGGCTCATCGCTGGTGCCGATGCCGCCAAGACCTTTCAGCGTTTGTTCCCTGCGCGTGCGTCCTTCGCTATCGCGATAGACCGAACTCGTGATCCGGTTGACGATGCGATTGCCGTCGCTGAGTGTTTGGATGGATTCGGTGACAGCTTCAGCCGAGTAAGGAGCGCCTTTGACGGTCTTGCCGCCAAAACTTTCCGACGCGACAAACACAAAATCAGCTCCCGGAGGCGGCGGTGGTCCACCTTCAGGTCCCTGGAATACTCGCTGCTTGATTACAAGCGTGCCTTCCGGCGGAAGCGGCGCTTGTTGAGCAACGGCGGCAGATGCGAACGATAACAGAGCTAACAGTAGAAATAGTGTTTTCATGATTCTTTTCCTTTCAGATCACCCGGCGCTACCGCGCTTGGGTTCTGACTCACCTATTGAACAAAACGTATGGCGCGGGCCAGGCCATCGACCCCTAATAAAACGTCGGCCTTAACTTTCTCGTTGTAGCGATCCATATTGACGGGCAAACCGAAATTGGCCAATGCGGAGCGTGGCAGTTCGACGCGAATTATCTGTCCGCCGTCCTGAAGACTCGCAACATTCATGTAGCTGAGCGGAATGAAGTCGGTTGCGATCTCATTCGCAGTATGGTTTGCGAGTTGACTGTTTTGCGGCCGGGGCAAAGCTGGGTGACGAACCGGCCTTCTGACAGAACGTTTGACCGGCATGTCAACAGCTTGATACGGGACATCTCCGGCAGGCTCTTCCGCCGGCTTGCTGACAACTTCCGGGTTGTTCTGCGGCGTATCCTGGGCGATAGTTGGACCATTCACGTCGCTCGCACGCCAACGCACGACAACGACGCTAATAGCAATCAGCAACATCGCCGCCATCGCGACCAACCAGTAACGAGAATTCAACTGCTTGCGCGCAATTGGAACGACTACTGCCCGCGTACGAAACGCTTCGCGTAACTTCGTCTCAAGCTCGTCGGGAGCGTCGAGCGTATCCATCTCCTCGGCTAGCGCTCGCAAACCTCGGGTTAGTAGCTCTTCATCTCTTTCACAGTTCATGCGAAACACCTCGCTGACTTCACGGTCGCTGAACCTTCACCTTCTGCTTCGGTCGCCGGCCGAAGCTTTGCGAGCAGAAGCGCCCGCGCCCGGTGCAGACGCGATCGTACGGTCCCAATCGCGCAACCTAAAATCTCCGCAGTCTCTTCGTAACTCATGTCCTGGAGCTCGCACAAGACGACGACTTCTCGATACTTCGACGGCAAGCTCAACACCGCCTTGCGCACTGACTCGATAGTTTCGGCGCGCGTCAGATCTTCAAGAGGACAGAGATCCGTACTTGGGTGCAGTAACTGAACGTCGTCGTCAGAGTCGTCGCCGAGCGGCGCCAGAAGCTGTTCAACTCGCAAACGACGGAGCACGTGATTCCGCGCGACTCCCAACAAAAAAGCACTAACCGAGCCTCTGGCCGGATCAAACACGTGACCCTCGCGCATCAGGAAGAGAAAGACTTCCTGCGTGACGTCCTCGGCAATCGTTTTGGACCCACTCATCTGCAAGGCGAAGCGGTAGATTGAGCCCTGGCGGCGACGATAGAGCAGCGCCAGCGCTTCTTCGTCTCCGGCCAGCATCGACCGCAGTAGTTCGGAATCGTTAGGGTTTAGATCCATCGGTCACTGGTATTCGCCGGCGAGCCGCGGAAAGTTCCAGAATCTGGCCACAAAGAGGCACCAAAAGCACAAAGTTAGATTTGCGGCTTCCCTTTGCGCCTTTGCGGGAGAAAACTTACTCGGCAAAGTGTTCCCGGAATTCGTCTGTCGCGCGCCGCAAAGCAAGCCATTCCGGGAAGATCTGTGGGTTTTGGAGCCAAACGGTCAGCCACTGGGCAAGCTCTGCGGCAAGGTGTTTATTGCCCGCCTTTTCACTCGACGCCATCAGTTCGAGCTCGCTTTTAATCCGCCGCACCTCCAGGAGCAGGTGCTCCAGCATTAGCTCTTCTTGTTCAAACCGCCGGCGCAGGCTCTCGATCTTTTCCATTAACGCGGTCGCAGCGTCAAGAGTGCCGAACGTCAGATCTTCCGGAGTGAATAACGAGTGGTGTTCGCGCCAACGCGCGTCCGCCTGGAGGATTTCCGGGTGGCCGAGTCGAACGCCGTGATCGGCGAGCGCACGCGCGATCGACGCCGGACTCACGCTTGTTCCAAAACGCTGAATAATTGTTTCTCGAATGAGTTCGAGTTCAGCAGCGCCCACAACTTCCTTGTCCAGCGGCTTCCAGACATCGATGATTAATAGTTCTTTAGTGCGCATTCGAACGCGACGGGCGGCCACAGAGGGCCGCCCCTACAATTACTTTTTGATTTGCTTGATCAAGCGCAGGGCGTGGTTGCGGGCGATCAGGGGCACGTGTTCGTCGGTGCTGAGATCATCGAGCAGCGGGACCAACTGATGCGGATCGGAAAGCCCGTTACGCTTCAGCAGCGACTCCATCGCCTCCATCAGCTTGGGCATGTTCAAGGGTTGGTTCTGGCGGGCAATCGAAATGTCGAAAACCAGAATCGTCTGATCCGCCGCCCTGCGATACTCACTTACCAATGCCGAAGCATCGGAATTGTTCGTCCAGTTAAACTCCGCCACCCGCTTGCGATCGCCGCGCTGCATCCCAATCCGCATCGTCCCAAGATGAGGAAACTGCTTGTTTGCCTGGTAGTCCGTATCGGAGTCGAGAAACTGTAGCGCTTGCCACGCTGAAGTGATGCGTGCGAGCGCGTCGGCAGAAAGCTCGAGTGGCTCGACTACCGGAACATCTTCGTTCAAGCGTTCGAAGGTGACAGTGCCACGCCCATTCGCATCGTGTTCGAGCACGATGTGTTTGACGTAAAACTTGGGCTGCGTAAACTCGTAGGAATACTTGACTGGATCAGTCTTTGTTTCGCCATTCTTCACCACCGCAGGGGGCGCCTGCTGCGGGCGCGAATTATGCTTCGCGCCCTGATCCTGCGCATAAATGGAAATCGCCGCGCTAAAAACCATCAGCGCGGCGGGGAGCCCTTGCAGTAATGACTTTCGTTTATTCACTCAAACTTTACCGACACCAGCTTCGAGACACCTGCTTCCTCCATGGTTACGCCGTAAAGTGCGCGGGCCATCTCCATCGTCCTCTTGTTATGCGTGATCACGATGAATTGCGTGTCAACGGACATCTGGACGACCTTATCAGTAAAGCGTCCCACGTTCGCTTCGTCAAGTGGAGCATCGACCTCATCCAGCAAACAGAACGGCGCCGGGCGGTAATGGAAGATGCCCAGCACGAGCGCGAGGGCCGCCATTGCCTTCTCACCACCTGACAAAAGCAACACGTTCTGCAAACGTTTGCCCGGCGGTTGGGCCACCACGTCAATGCCCGACTCGAGCACGTCGTCGGCATCGATCAGGCTCATCTCGCCGCGTCCACCGCCAAACAACTCCTGAAATAAGGCGCTGAAGTTTTTGTTGATCTGATCGAAGGCGTGACGGAAACGTTCGCGCGAGCGGCGCTTGATCTCTCGCAACGCTTCCTCGGTGGCGGAGATCCCTTCGACGATGTCCTGACGCTGGACGGTCAGGAAAAGTAAACGCTCTTCCGCTTCGGCCAATTCTTCGAGCGCCATCATGTTCACGCCGCCAAAACCTTCGAGGCGCGTGCGCAACTCTTCCACACGTGCGTGGCCGGCGTCGAGATCGAATTCATCCGGAACGGTAAGCTCACGCGCTAGATCTTCCAGCGCCTGGGCCAACTCCGTCTGGCAGTTCTCGTGAACGAACGTCTGTCGCGCTTGTGCTTCGGCTCGCTGCACTTCCAACGCGCCGCGAGCATCACGCACTTCGCCGGCCCGCCGGTTGAGCTCGGACAACTCGGCGGAGAACTCATCCGCTTGCCTGCGCGCTTCCTGCAACCTGTTCGAGAGATCCGAGATCTGCTCCTCTTCGCGAGCTCGATCACTTTCGACGGAGCCGGCGGCGAGTTCGAGATCGGCGATCGAGAGTTTCAGCTCTTCGCTGCGCCCGGCCATCTCGGCGAGATCCATTCGGTGCCTGTCAACGCGAGCGGCAAAGTCGGCGAGTTCGCCTTCGGTGCGTCGTAGCTCTGCGGTGGTGCCGCGGCGTCGCTCGGCGGCCGCTGCTGCGGTGGCGCGTTGCGCCGCCAGCGATTCGCTTTCGATCTCCGCTTCGCGCCGCAAGTCCGTCAACAAAGCGGACGCTTTGATTACATTGTCAGCCGCTAATTCCCTGGCTGTTTCCGCTGCTTCGGCTTCCAGCAATGCACGTGCTCGCCGGTTTTCAACTTCCAGTCGCTCCTGATCGACGCGTGCGGAATCCTGGCCGACAACGCGCATGTGGCGCTCGGCGCGTTCGACTTCCTGCTGTAGGTTCGTTGTAGTGTGTTCGCGCGCCAGAGCGTCTCTTTCTTCGCGACCAATAGCTTCATTCAAGATAACTACAGCATCTTCCAGCTCAACCAGGCGCGCCCGCGCATCCTTCGCCGCCCTGGCTGCTGCCTCAACTTCCCGTGCCAACGCTTCGGCGCGTGTTTCCAATTCACGCAACTCGCGTTTGAAAGCGAGTAGTCCCGCTCCCTCTTCTAGATCGCGCGCGTCTCCAGCGTTGACGAACTGTCCACTCGCGATCCAATCGCCATTAAGCGTGACATACATTTCCCCGGTCGCAATTGACTTCGACATTGCGTCGTCGAGATTCGCTGCTATTCGCGCATTCATTTTTTGCGGGAGGGTTCGTTTGAGAACTGTGACCAGTTGCTGTGGTGCTCCGAGCAGATCGCAAATCCGCAGCTCATCGCCGAAGCCTGCGGGGAGACCCGGCAAGAGCGCGGGCCGCTCTTCAAGCCTGCATGCGAGCGCGGTAACTGTGTTCACTTCGTCACTACCACCGTGCAAACCAGCGACGAGGAAACTAGCACGGCCGCCGTTGTTCTCGCGCAGCCACTGGGCCGCGCGCACCGCATCATCCGGCGTCGGCACAACTATCGACTGCAACGAAGATCCAAGCACGCCTTCGACCGCGCGTTCCCACTTCGCATCGACATTCAAGGCATCGGCGAGTGTGCCGATGAAATGAAAATCGCGCGGGGTTTCGGCCGGCGAAAAGATGAGCTGAACCGCGGGCGAATAGTAAGCACGCCTTTGATCCAACTCTTTCAAACTCTCGAGACGATGACTGGCACGCGAATACTCATCCCGCACCCGCGTCAACTCCGCTTCATTGTCGCTGACCGCTTCGTGACCACGAACAACAGCATCAACCGCCGTTTCACGCTCGGCCTGAAGTTTGGCTACACGCGCGCGCGCGTCGCCGAGCTCACGAGCAAACCTTTCCGCTTCAAGTATTTTTTCAGCGTGTTGACTGGCGGCGCGGTCTCCTTCGCGCGCCAAACCTTCGGCTTGCTGAGATAAACGCTCCAGCGTCGCTTCGAGTTGGCGGGCAATCTCGCGCACTCTTTCTGCGATTGCTGTTTGCGATAGAAGTTCAGAGCGTGCGTTCTCGATCTCGATCTCCGCGGCATTAGCGGCAGCTAACTTCCCGGCATACGACTCTTCAGCAGTGCGCAGGAGCAGCGCACTCTCATCAAACTCTTCGCGTAGCCTTGCATCTTCCTGTTGCAAGCGGCGGCATTCAGCCTCAATCAAGATGAGACGCGACGTCAAAGCCTCAATCTCTGCCGCAACTTCACTCTTCCGCTTTTCAATCTCACTCAACTGCTCTTGCTGGTAGACGCACTCACGTGCCTGTCGATCTCGTCTAAGCACAGCTTCAGCAGCAGCCGCGCGCGCGGTAGACAACTCGTCTTCGAGACTTCGCGCTTCCTGAGTTGCTGAGCGCGCCGCTTCTTCTCGTGCACTTAAATCACTTGCAATGCCTTGTTCTAGCTCAGTGATCTCCGACAGCTTGGCCTTCGTTTCTTCCAGCACTGCTGCAAGCTTGCGGTCCTCTGCGACGTAGACGTGGCGCAACAGCTCGCGCAGCTCTTCGCGAAGGACGCCGTAGCGACGCGCCTTTGCTGCCTGTCGTCGCAAGCTGTTTACCTGGCGATCGATCTCGGCAACGATATCTGAGATTCGTGAGAGATTCGCACGCGCAGACTCGAGCCGCGCTTCTGTCGCCCTCTGTCGCACGCGAAACTTCGTGATGCCGGCCGCTTCTTCAATGATGGTGCGGCGATCCATCGGCTTCGCGGAAAGAATCTGTCCGATACGGCCCTGCTCGATGATCGCGTAGTGACCACCGGCCAAGCCTGTTCCCGAAAAGAGATCCTGAATGTCGCGAAGACGACAAATCTTGTCGTTCAACAGATACTCGCTCTCGCCCGATCGATACAGCCGTCGAGTGACCGATACAGCTTCGCCGGGTGCAAACTCCAAGGCGAGATTTCGCCGGCGCCAGTGACGTTTGTGTGTCGTTCTTTGAGCAGGGGTTGAATCGGGCGCTTGTTCCTCTGTTTGCTCGGTTGTTGTTTCCGGAGCGGCAACCTGTTCCTGCGGGAGGACCTCGTCCAGATTTACCAGCCGGTCGTCGATCCGCTCGAGGGTTGAGTCGATGTCTTCGATGTCAGGCTCAACTTCGTCGATCTCGTCGCGAACCATGTGCATGACGACCTCGGCCATGCCGCTGGGCGGCCGGTTGCGCGCGCCCTGGAAGATGACGTCCTTCATCTCGCCGCCGCGGAGATGTTTGACGCGTTGTTCGCCCAAAACCCAGGCAATGGCATCGGCAACGTTGCTCTTACCGCAGCCGTTGGGGCCGACGATGGCGGTAATTCCGTCTCCTGTGAAGATTATTTCGGTGTAGTCGGCGAAGGATTTGAAGCCAGTGATTTCCAGGCGTTGGAGTTTGAACATTCGCGTGGGCCACTATAAGTGTGAGCCGCTTAGAATGTCAACCAAAACTTGAAGTCAGGGTTTGTTAACTCAAGTCACAAGCAAGGTTAAGCCACGGATAAACACGGATTTAAAATCCGGATTTTTATCCGTGTCATCCGTGGTTAATGCGGCGGACATATAGAAGCAGCTTCACGCCGGGTCGCAGCTCGAAACTGCCGTCCGGTTCTTTCGACGGCACCCGCTGATAAAGCTCACCATAACTCGTCTCGACCTGCTCTTTCTGCCTATCGTTCGCGATGATTATCGGTTCAGTTGTCGCCGCCATTTGACCGTAATAACCGACGCGACTGTAGTTGCGCAGGTACCACGGGAGCGGCCAGTAGTCCGGACTCACGATCGTGATTCCAGTTTTTCCACCATCTTCCTGCTTCGCGACGCGATCGATCTCGTTCACCAGATCGAGCGTGTCTCGCTTCGTATGAGCATAGACGTAAACGTACTGCGGATCATCGTTATCGTAGTTGATGAAATTCAGATCGATACTCTGGTAGGTGGCGATGCCAATCGCAAGGAACAGGACCACTAAAACCAACCTGAGCTGACCTCTGTCTATTTCATAGATTGCCTGGATTGAATACCCTGCGATAAGAGCAAGCGGCACGACAAAGTTCAGTGCTAGCCACGGCGTTTTGTACGGGATCAGTGAGTAAGCGGCGATGAGACCAAAAGACCAGAGCGCGCAAAACAACGCCATGGAGTTTTTAGGTTTCAGGACAACGATCGCGGCGCCTATCGCGCCCAGAAACAGCAGAGGTGCCTCTTGCTTGAATAGCCAATACAAGTAGGTGACCGGCGGATGAACGTGCGCCTCCTTCCCTGTTTTCGTCCAGACGGCGAAGGTTTGCAGTGAAGCGGACAACCCTTTCTCGTAAGTAAAGAATGACGAGTAGAAGAGAATGTAAAGAACGAAAAAAACTGTGAGCGCCAGTCCGAGATTTCCGAAGAGCCGTGTGGTGCCACCCATCTCATCAATGATGCCGCTCAGTCCGGCTGACCGGGTGTTTCGTGTGTGAGCAGTCTCGCGAGTGAAGTATCTATAAACGACTGTCAACGCGAGGGCAATAATCAGAACCCCGGCCGAGATCATCGCCGTTTCTTTGGTGGCAAAGAGAAGCGCCGCCGCTGCGCCTGCCGGTATCAAGTATGAGGGGTTACGCTCGTCATAAAACCTAACGCCGGCTACGACGATTCCCAACGTGAAGAAAACGAAGAGAGTCTCATGAATAAAATAACGCGAAAGGTAAACAGCGCCCGGCGAAACTGCCAACATCAGAGCCGCTGCGAGCACCGCTACAGTTCCCAATCGTCTTCGCAGCAAAAAGACGAGACCAATCGTAGCGAGGCCGAAAACTGCCGGGACGAGCCGAATCGTGAACGTAGTAAGCCCGTAAGTATCGCGAGCTGAGTTACCAAATAACAGTTTCGTTATCCAGGGAATCAGCGCCGCAAAGTAATATAGTGTTGGTCCATGATAGTTGTTCGGATCGTATTGGTAAGCTCCCTCGCGCACGAGCCTGACCAAAAAGTTTCCATTCACGCCTTCGTCGTGGTGTAGTGGCACGAGGTTCAAATCATATAAACGGAGCACGGCGGCAATCAGGAAGATCGCGATAACGCCGATTCGCCAGTAACGTTCCGGGAACTCGTCCACACGCGTACTCTCGCTCACACGACGAGCGTTATCGGCTTGAGCAGCACGACTTCTTCGACGGGCCTTTTTACTACGGGCTGATTTTGTAGAGCTTGTACTCACCAACTTCTCCAACTTTTTGAAAGCGAGCAAAAAACGCTTCGTTGATCGGAGTAACGGCCCTCTCGTGTGGACCAATCACCGCATAGTCGATGTTGTAGTTCTTCAATAACTGATCGGCATCGGGCGCGCCGAGATAGATGCGCTTGATCTCACCTTCACGTTGCACAAACTCGAGCCCGTGCGTCCAGATGTGTCCCGGATAACCCATGAGCGAGCGACGACCGGTAAGAAACACGGGTGTGTTGTGCACCGGCGCGTGAACAATCAGTGCGCGTGGAGCGGTTTGCTGTTTTACGAGTTCGGCAAAGCGCACGCCCGCTGCGTCGAACACGTCGTATTTGATCTCGCGCAGTGCAATTCCAGCCACGTCGAGCGCGCCGGCAAAAGTGACGCAAACAAAAAGCAGCACCGCAATGATTCGTCGAATCGGACCCTGACGCCATAGTCTTGCCAATAACAACGCGACCAGCGGGGCTGACGCCAGCCACCAGTAAAAAAGCACTTTGATGTTGTCCCAAATCCAGGGCGCCATTTTAACGAAGTTCGGAATTATGAAGCAGAGTGTAAACGGCAAGTAGAAAAGCAGCAGCCGTCTTCGAACCAGGTAACCATCGCTCTTCATGAGGACCGCTGTGAATATGAGCGGAATGAATAGTCCCGTGTTCTTTAACCAGAACCAGATTGGATTTTCCTTGCCATGGTCCCAGCCCACCTCCCAGGCGAAGAAGCTACCAGCATTGACTGCGCTGTGTAATGTTGACCAGAGCAGTTGCGGGATGGCGATCACGGAGGCGACGGCAAAAAATGCAAACCACTCTCGCCAGTGAATGTTAATCAACGCGAGGCATCCCGCCATTGCCATCACGACCACAAAACTATGCGCATGGACGAGGGGCAGTAATCCGGCGGCTACGCCGGCAGCGATCATACGTCGAGTGGCGAGCGGGAAACGCGCCGGTGTGGGCTCGTTCCATGAGCTCTTCTTTTTGTCTTTTTTCACGTTTTCCGCCGGTCGTGTCCTTTCCGTCGCGAGCCACCATTGCGTAAACGCAATCGTCGCCAACGGAAGGCCCATGAGAAATCCCCGCTGAGGAACGAGGAGCGCGGAGATCGCATTGCCCCAGCGCCACGTCGTCTCCGGAATCACAGTGAAGGACGGCGGCAGATCGAGAAGCACACCAAACAATCCGCCTTCGTTCTTGCCCGCCTTGTCAAGCAGCAGTACCCAGCCCATGCCGCCGTTCAGTAGGACGATCAGAGGCGTGATGATCGCAGCCAGCTTGTCGCGCAACATTACGAGGGCCCAGCGGTGGACCAGTCCGATAAAAGAAAGTGCGAGAATAAAATTCTCGATGAACATCGACTCGCGCAGATCGGCGCCACAGCGGACAAACACTGCTGAGACAAAGTCTGACATGAACGGGTAAGTGAATCTAACTCCCGCGTAAGTTGGGTCTTCAGGTGGGAAGTTGTTACCGAACGCAAAACTCGTAATCACGCTGAGATGAAATGGAAGATCGCCGAAGTTATTCAACAGGCCGGTGCTGATGCCTGCCTCATCCTGAATAACCGCGCGACTGAATACTTTCCACAAAACGAGGGCGGCGAAAGCGTAGAAAAGAAAATAGCCTATTGCTGTTGCGTCAGGTCGCAGGAGGAGCCTGCGAGTGCTGTTCGAGACTGCTGCGAGATCCTGGCTTAAACGTTTTGCATTTGCGGAGTCAGTGAGGATTGCGATTGGGCTACAGCAGATCACAGCGCTGAAAAGGACAGCGATACCAGTTAATCCGATAAAGGAGGCGACTACGAAATTGACGAGACCTAAAGCTGCCAAACCAAGCGCCGCTCCGGAGCATAGTCTGGAGCCAAACGAAGCGTTTTCATCGTAGAGATACGTTGCAACTGTACCGCTAAACGTGACGAGTAACGCCAGTAATAGAGATGCAATCATTTATCGGATTATACTCACGCAAACGCGCAAAGGAATACCTTAACAGGATTTACAAGATTCACAAGATTTACATGAAACATCCTGTCAATCCTGTAATCCTGTCTAAGGTTCCTTTGCATCCCTCGATCCGATCAGTTAGTTTTCTACGATATGTTAAGAGCAGGAATTGTCGGGTTGCCGAACGTCGGCAAGTCAACCTTATTTAATGCACTCACGGCCCAGTCTGCCGCACTCGCGGCCAATTACCCTTTCGCCACTATCGAACCAAACGTCGGCGTAGTTTCAGTGCCTGACGAACGATTGGAACCACTGGCACGTCTCGTCAAGACGGAAAAGATCGTACCGGCGACCGTCGAATTTCTCGACATCGCAGGCTTGGTCCGCGGAGCTTCAAAGGGTGAAGGTCTGGGAAACCAGTTTCTGGCCAACATCCGCGAAACGGATACCGTGGTCCAGGTCGTTCGTTGTTTTGAAGACGATAGTGTGATTCACGTCGAGGGAGCGGTGGATCCGCTGCGTGACATTGAGACGATTCAGATCGAGCTCGCCTTATCTGACTTGGCAACAGTGGAGCGCAGGCGCGAGAAAGCACAGAAGAACCTCAAGAGTGGAGACAAGATCGCTCGAATCGAGTTGGAAGTGCTCGATAAGTTACAACCGGCGCTCGAGGAAGGCCGGTCCGCGAGAACTGTTGCGCTTACCGAAGACGAACGCGCGGTGGCCCGCAACTTCTTTCTCTTAACGACAAAGCCAACGATCTACGCCGCGAATGTTGAAGAAGCTGCACTCTCCAGCCTTGATGACAACGCACGGGTGAATGCTGTTCGCGAGGTCGCCGCGAAGGAAGCTGCGGAATGTGTGGTTATCTGTGCCCAACTCGAGGCCGATCTGGTTGCGCTGCCTCCGGAAGAGCGGGTCGATTATCTGAAGAGCCTTGGTGTCTCTACGAGTGGAGTGGACCAACTGATCAAGAGCGCTTATCACCTGTTGGGCTTGATGTCGTTTTTGACGGCCGGTGAAAAGGAAGTGCGCGCCTGGACGATTCCGCAAGGAACGCGAGCGCAGACTGCGGCCGGCACGATCCATTCGGACATCGAGCGCGGCTTCATACGCGCCGAGATCATCAGCTACGACGACTTAATTGCGGTGGGTTCTTACGCCGCAGCACGAGAGAAGGGATTGTTACGACTCGAAGGCAAGGACTACATCATGCAAGAAGGTGATGTAGTCCATTTTCGATTCAATGTTTAGGCTTTCCCGTTTCGGCCCTTCCGAAGGCTATTAATGAAGGCCCGTAACGCCTGGTCAGTGAGCTTCTGTGACCTTCTTAGATCAGCCATTTCTTTTTCCGCCCTTTCGTGACCAACAGCCAAACCCTTTATTTGCTCTGAAGTCTCCATCTGGGCTTGAATAAGCATATTGATCCGCTCATCCTGGTCGCGTGATCGCTCTCGCCACTCACTTCGAGCTTTGCGCCCGGCGTTAGCAAACATCCCTAGAATACGTTCCACTCGATCGAGTCGTTGTTCTGGTGTCATCTACTTCCATCCTTCAGGTGAGGTGAAAAATCGACAGCATGATCGCATGTGCGTATAGCTCGGGTCAAGTTTTGAGGTGTTAGCGAGAACTGAGGTGGGATAAAACCAGCGCGGGCAACCGGGAGCGGAGCTGGACTCCCGATTGCCCGCGCAACAACTAACGCAGCAGGGCACGAATACCGACGAGAATCAGGTAACCAATCGCGAGTACAACCGCCACCTTGATCAACAACACTGCCAGTCCGATCAGGATCGAAATGATGCCCAGCGTGAGCCCTGCCACTTTCAAAACCAACGGCACGCCGACCGTAAAAACAAATACCCCCAGAAGAATCATTCCCACTATTCTCAAAACGTTGCTTGCGTCTTTCATCGTCTGCTCTCCAATCGCTTCGCGCCCCTAATTAATATTGGGCTTATCGCCCGCAGCCAACTATACGCAGATTCTGACAATAGCGTTCCAAGGAAGATTCTGGACGCTTTGCCCGTAAAAATGGCTGTTTCAGCCGTAATTCGTACAACCACAAGTCGCGCGTTTAATTCTTTTCGGCGATAATTATACCTACTTTTTACGTCATGGACCGCTGGAATTCAAGAAGCCTGTTTAGCGATGACCCTCCTGCCGAGGCTGTGTCCAGCGAGGGCACTCCCCTCGCTGAGCGTATGCGCCCGCGCTCCCTGGCGGAGTTCGTCGGCCAAGCTCACCTCGTTGGTGAGGGCCGCATCCTGCGACGACTCCTCGCCGGCGGCGCCGCCCTGCCTTCGTTGATCCTTTGGGGCGCGCCGGGCACAGGCAAGACGACGTTGGCTCGACTACTTGCCGACAGCAGCGGCCAGCGTTTCATCGCTTTATCGGCAGTGTTCTCCGGCGTGAAGGATTTACGAGAAGCGATTCAACAAGCAAAGGCTGAAAAACGTTACGGCAAGCGCACGGTACTTTTCATCGACGAAATCCATCGCTTCAATAAGTCGCAACAAGACGCACTGCTGCACGCCGTCGAGAACGGCACGGTCACGCTCATCGGCGCAACCACTGAGAACCCTTCGTTCGAAGTGACAGGCGCACTCCTGTCGCGCTGCAGAGTTTTGGTGCTTAACCAACTCTCTGAAGAAGAGATCAAGACCATCCTTCAAAACGCACTCCAAGACCAAGAGCGTGGTCTCGCCAGTTTCAACGCCTCTATTCCGGATGAACTGTTAGAACGGATCGCACATTCTGCAAGCGGCGATGCTCGTGTAGCACTCACGGCCCTGGACGCGGCAGTTGAGTCTACTGCTCCTGATACAAACGGCGTCAGGGCAGTTACAGAACAGACCGTCATCGAGGCGCTCGGTCGCGCTCACTACGCATACGACAAGGGCGGCGAAGAACATTACAACCTGATCTCCGCGCTCATTAAGTCACTGCGAAACTCGGACGTTGATGCGTCGCTGTACTGGCTCGCGAGAATGATCGAAGGCGGCGCCGATCCGATCTTCATCGCGCGACGCTTGTGCATTCTCGCTTCGGAAGACGTCGGGCTCGCCGATCCACAGGCGATGGTCCAGGCAGCGGCCGCTGCCGACATCGTACAACTGATCGGTCTGCCCGAAGGCCTGTTTCCTTTGTCGCAAGCAACAATCTATCTCGCGCGAGCCCCTAAATCGAACGCAGTTAAGAGCGCTTATTACGCAGCACGCATCGACGCCGAAGAGACCGCGCGAGTGCCGGTGCCGCTTCATCTCAGAAACGCAGTTACTCCCCTCATGAAGCAGATCGGCTACGGGAAGGATTACCGTTACGTCCACAGCGATCCGGGCGCCAAAGAAGAGATGGAATGCCTGCCCGAACAACTGCGCGGCCGAAAGTATTTTTCAGAAGAAGAACAAACCAAGGGTGAGGAATCTGTAAGTGACGACGAATAACCGGAAGTCGGACAAGGAAATCGCTTTTCTGCAAGACCTGTTCATCGCACCCGATTGGGGCGAGCGTTTCGCTGAATTGATTGACGAGCACGTCAAGCTTCCGAAAGAAGGTAAGGCACTTTACGTCCAGGCTGGAACCGGTGGTCACGCGATGGCCCTGCAAGAGCGGGCCGGCGACAAGCTCGAGCTGCTTTGTGTTGACGAGAACCCCGAATGTCTCGAGTTAGCGCGCGCGAAAGCAACGGCCACGAACGAACAGACGGGCTTTGATATCGCTCAGTTGGACAGTCTTGAGCTGCGCGATAACCAATTCGATCTTGTCATCGGCAACGCCTCGCTCGTGTCGCGTCAAAGAGTTCGCAAGATGTTTTCCGAGATGGTGCGGGTAGCTGGGCCAAGCGCGACGATAGCTCTCGCGCTGCCAACTGCCTCCAGCTTCGGCGAGTTTTTCTCAATCTACTGGGAAGCCCTGCACAATAACGGACTGCTCGATCACGAATCAGATGTCGAGCAGTTGATTACGGAGCTACCGACAGTTTCCGATATTGAGCAGTTAGCCGAGGACGAAGGTCTCACGGATGTCGAGTCGTGGACGCGCATCGAAGAATTTGACTTCGACTCGGGAGAGCAGTTCTTAAGCTCGCCTCTGGTAGCAGATTTTCTGATGCACGACTGGCTGGCCCTCGTACCTGAAGATAAGAGGGCCACCCTGTTCAGCGAGATCTCGCGATTAATCAACGAAGAGAGGCATGAGGCAGAGTTTGCGCTTTCAGTGAAAGCGACTCTGATAGTCGGGCAAAAAGCTCACAGCCATTAACGTTGGATATTTACCGAAGCAAAGACCAGGACCGAACGAGCTACTTCTCCACCTCTTTGCGGGGTTCTCGTTCGCCTTCTTCTATGCCCTCGCGAAACGCTTTTTTGCTTTGGCCTAATGCTTTGGCAAGTTGGGGCAGCCTGGTTGCGCCGAAAAGTAAAAAGATAACGAGCACGATTACTATCAGCTCCGGGGTTCCAAGCCCGCCGATCGCGAACACTGTTTGACTCATAATTTCCTCTTCTTAAGGGGCCGAGCCGGCTTCAAGGCCGGCTATTCTCGAGTATCCGATTCGTAGAACAGGTACTTTCTCCACGTCTCGTCCGCTCTGCCAAGGTAGCGCATGATTTGCCGGTTTACATGCAGTGAGAAACCGCGCGGCCTGCGCAACAGGTGCATGCCGGATTCTTCAGGAGTCCGGTTACCTTTCCGGTGATTGCAGCGCTTACAACAAGCAACCAGATTATCCCACGCCGACTCCCCTCCACGCGAGCGAGGAAGCACGTGATCGAGAGTCAACTCCGAAGGCGGATACTGCGTGCCGCAGTACTGGCAAGTGGAGTGATCTCGCAGGAGGATATTCTTCCGCGAGAGCGAACGCCGTTCAAAGGGAATGTGAATGTATTCAGTAAGACGAATTACCGAAGGGGCATGGATTGAGAGCTTTTGCGAATGGAGAATGTGGCCATTGTGCTCCTCCACTCGCGCTACTCCTTTAAAGATCATCACCACTGCGCGCCTCTCGGTGCACACGTTAATGGGCTCGAAAGAAGTATTCAGGACTAAAACCCTGCCGTTCATACTAGGGCTGATATTACGCGAGCGCGGAAGAGAGTGTCAAAATATGTTATGGTTAAATGCCCTTGCTACCGTCAAAATAAAGACATTTCGTGCCCCCGCGGTGTTTAGCGCCCCCGCACAGGCGGAGACGGTGGCGCCGGTCGTGAACACATCGTCAACCAGCAGGATATCTTCATTCTCGACCAACTTTGGGTGACGAACTTCGAAAGCCCCGGCGACCGTGTCGTGCCGGCCTTTGGCGTCCAACCCGGCTCTGTACTTTTCCGAAGAAGACACTCGTACCAGACTAGCGTCATCCAACGGCAACCTCAGCGACTTTGAGAGCACTTGCGCAACTATGGATGCCTGATTGAAACCTCTGGCTCGCATTCGCCTGGCATGCAGCGGCACCGGCACAATCTTAGTGCTGACATTCAATGGCTCACGCTTCGCCGCAGTGATCAGAAGAGTTTCAACGTGCTGCGAAAGAGTAGGCTGACGTTTCAGGAACAGCACCGACTCGCGCAACGCTCCTTCGTACAGTCCAACCGCACGGGCGGCCATGAACGATTGCGAATCGCAGCGACGACACCTCACCTCCTCACGCCTCGCAAGGGGAACCTCAATCGCCGCCGGCACTCCACATTTCCAACATAACGTTTCTGCACCCGTAAAGATCCGCGTTCTATTCCAACAACCTTCACACGCTACACCAAATCTCCGTTGCTCCACACTGCCACCACAGATCGCGCAAGCTTGCGGATAAGCCAGCGTGAGGAGAGCATCGTAGAACAGTTGGGCTGTGTGCATCTTATAGGTCCTAAAGGTCCTATAGGTCTTATAGGGCCTATACAATCGCTTATTAAAACAAGCGGCCTCCCCGATTTCGAGGAGGCCGCATTATCTAAAACCGCAAAACCGAAACTAATCTTCGTCGTCACCCAACAGTCCACGCTCCTGAAGATCCTGGCAGCGCACACAGTGCCGAGCCCAGGGCACCGCATCGAGGCGCTTTTCCGGCAACGCTTCACCGCAGTGAACACACTTCCCGTAACCTGCGGTCTCGATTCGCTCCAGTGCCTCATCGATCAGATTCAGCAACTGGCGATCGTTGTCAGACATCGACACGAGCAGTTCCTTCGTATAAGCATTCGCTGCCATGTCTGCCGGGTCCTGCGTGGCTTCCGCATCACGCTCGCGACTGTAAAGCTCGGCGGCCTGTACCTGACCCACCAAACCCTCGCGGCGGCCCAACAACTTGTCTCGAAAAACTTTGGTTCGCCTCTTATCCATTACGTATTAATCCTCCACCCTACTTGATATGAATGATCTGGCCGATCATTTCTGATACGGCAAACCATGTACGATCGTGTACGCTCGATATAACTGCTCAAATAACAGCACCCGCGCCATTTCGTGCGTTAGCGTCAAGCGTGACAGCGACCAGCGCTTATCGACCTTGCTTTTGAAGTCACTCGCAACGCCGTTAGGCCCGCCGACGATAAACGCGACTTCCTTGATCCCGTTACCTTCCCAACTCCGGACGTGATCGGCCAATTGCTGCGACGTCCACTCCGCACCCTCCGGATCCAAAAGCACTGTTACCGCGCCGGGACGGAGAGCGTCTGAGATGCGCTGCGTCTCTTTATCGATGCCCGTCCTGTCAACACGGCCAAGCTCTCTCACTTCCGTCACTTCGCAACGAACAAAATGCGCGAGGCGCTCGGCGTAGTCGTCTATCAGTGCGCGCAGCCTGGCGTCTCGGGTCTTACCTGTCCAAATAATCCGCAGACGCATCGCCGTAGTGTCCACAGACTACATCGATTGTTCTGTGTATTCCGCGGGCAATTCGACCCGTTTAGATTCACGCCACAGACGCTCGAGGTCGTAAAACTTGCGCGCTTTCTGTTCAAACACATGCACTACAAAATCGCCGTAATCCAAAAGGATCCACTCGGCCGTTTTGTAGCCTTCTACTCGCGCGGCTGCGTGACCCGACTTCTTCAGGCTTTCGTAGATCTCATCCGAGATCGCCTGCACTTGTCGTTCGTTTGCACCACTGACGATCACAAAGTAGTCAGTGAAGCTGGCGATCTCGCGCAAGTCCAAAACAACCGGCTCTAACGCTTTCTTCTCACTCGCAGCGTGAAGCGCAGCGAGCACACGCTCGTCGAGGCTGTCAGCAGTTTCAGGCTGAGGTTTCGAGCGCGCGCTCGGTTGCGGGTTTAGAGACTGTTCCTTAACTGATGAGTTTTGCTTCATTCAATTCTCGATAGATTCCGTACTTCCTGATGTAATCAAGCACCGGCCCTGGTAAAAAGTTAACTAACTCCTCCGTGCGACCTTCACGAGCAAGACGCCTGATGTTTGTCGCTGAAACATCGTTCATTACTGCGTCCGTAAAGAAAATCCCTGGAGTCAAGCCGCCGTCATCCAAAGAGGATCGTAAATCGACAACACGTTCGCGAAGTGCACCGATATCTGTCGCCGACGGCTCATATCCCGGCCTGGTGACGACGATATGGTTCGTCATCGTCAGCAAACGTTCCCACTCGCGCCAGGTAGTGATCTCAGACCACGAGTCCGCGCCCATTATGAAAAAGAGCTCGGCATCCAGCTCCCGTTGAAAATGCTCGATCGTATCGACCGTGTAGCGCCGGTCGGGAGCGTCAAGCTCGAAAGTGGAAATCACCAGCTCCGGATCGTTCTGCGTCGCGAGCGCGAGCATTGCATAACGATGTATCGGCTCGGTTACAGGTCGCCCGATCTTGTGCGGCGCCATCTGGGCCGGGACGAAAAGTACTTTCTCAATCTCAAACAACTCTAAAACTTTGCGTGCAACTTCGAGATGACCTATGTGGACCGGATCGAATGTCCCTCCATATAAACCTATACGCCTGTTCGCGCCCATCTCTTACAAAGCCAGCTCCACTGTATCCGTTCGGTTGCTCTGCGCACTCAGTTCTTCCAACTTCGCCGAGACCGCGTTGATAAGCTCACGCACGCCTTCACCCGTGGCGGAAGAGATCGCAAAGAACGGCTTCGCATCTTTCAACGCGCTCCGCTGCAACGACTCCAAACGCTCTGGCTCATCCAGCGCATCAATCTTTGTCGCCACTACAAACTGCGGTCTCGTTGCCAACTCCTGATTGTAAGAAGCCAACTCGCGGTTGACCGTCTCGTAGTCACTAACTGCATCGCGTCCCGAAACAGAAGAAACATCGACGAGGTGCAACAACAACTTCGTGCGCTCGATGTGCCGGAGAAATCGATCGCCCAGCCCCGCTCCAGTGTGCGCACCCTCGATCAGTCCGGGTATATCGGCGATGACGAACGTGCGAAAGTCTCCGAGATCCACCACCCCCAAATGCGGCTCCAACGTGGTGAACGGATAATCCGCGATCTTCGGGCGCGCTGCCGATACGGTTGAAATGAACGTGGATTTTCCGGCGTTTGGAAAACCAACCAGGCCAACATCCGCAAGCAACTTCAGTTCGAGTTGCAGTTCGATCTCTTCTCCCTTGCCTCCGCTTTGGTGGTAGCGAGGTGCGCGATTAGTCGAAGTCGTGAAGTGTGCGTTTCCAAAACCGCCGCGGCCGCCGCGCGCCGCCAGCCAACGATCGCCATCGTGGCTGAGGTCGTGTAGCAGGTCGCCGGTTGTCGCGTCAAAGATCTGCGTTCCCACTGGAACTCGAACAATTAGATCCTCGCCATCACGTCCGGAGCGATTTGATCCTTCACCGTGGGAGCCGCGCTCGGCAGTGTGCCGTGGGTTGTAACGCAGGTGCAGCAACGTGTTGAGCGACGCGTCAGCCAACAGGATCACGTCGCCACCGCGCCCACCATCGCCGCCGGATGGACCACCACGCGGCACAAACTTCTCACGCCGGAAAGCCGTTACGCCGTTACCTCCGTCACCCCCTTGCACGTGAATCTTGGCGCGATCAATAAACATTCCTAAATTGAAAGCGACGCCCGGCGCGCAGTCGCTGCTGCTCGGGCGTCGCGAACTTGCAAGAACTCTTTTCTAAGCAGCAGTTTGCTCCAACGGATAAACGCTGACGAACTTTCCGGATCGACCCTTATCTTCAAACTTGACTACGCCATCAATCAAGGCAAACAAGGTATCGTCCTTGCCGCGGCCTACGTTGTTTCCCGGTTTCCATTTCGTGCCGCGCTGGCGCGCGATGATGTTGCCGCCCAGGACCTTCTCACCGCCGAACTTCTTCAGACCCAATCGTTGAGATTGCGAGTCGCGACCATTGCGAGATGAACCAACACCTTTTTTGTGTGCCATTGCTTTTACCTACCCAATCGAATCAATCTTCAATGTCGTATAGTTCTGCCGGTGACCGCGGGTGCGCTTGTATTGTTTGCGGCGCTTCTTCTTGAAGACGACGATCTTCTGGTCTCGACCATGGTCAACTACTGTTGCCGAGATCTTGTCGCCGTCAGATCCTGCGATTAACAAGACCTCGAGATCGATCGAGCTCCCGGCATCGGCCTCGATGGACGGCACGCGAATCGTTTGTCCTTCCTCGACCAGGAACTGTTTCCCACCGGCTCTGATGACTGCGTGTGACATGTGTCTTTACCTCATAAAAAGTCGGATATTATAGGGCACCCTTCGTAAAAATCGCAAACCATTGGACAGGATTGCATGATTTTCAGGATTTACATGTTAATCCTGAAAATCCTGTAATCCTGTCTAAGAAGCTGCCGCTTTCCGCCCGTTCCGGGCGAGGAAGTACTCCATGAAATCCGTCCCGATATCTCCAGCCCGGAAGCGCGGGTCGTCCATGATCTTCTGGTGCAACGGGACGGTCGTCTTGATCCCTTCAATCACCATCGCCTCCAGCGCTCGCTTCATACGCGCTATGGCCAGCTCACGCGTGCGCGCATGAACGATCACTTTGGCGATGAGCGAGTCGTAGAACGGAGTGACCCGGTAACCCGAATAAACAAACGTATCGACGCGCACGCCCGGCCCGCCAGGTAAATTGAAAGCAGAAATCACCCCCGGCGACGGGGCAAACGTCTCCGGATTCTCAGCATTGATCCGGCACTCGATCGCGTGTCCGACTATCAACAGATCGTCTTGCGTGTAGCCGAGCGGCTCGCCTTCGGCGATCCGGATCTGGTTGCGAACGATATCCGCGAGCGTGACCATCTCGGTGACGGGATGCTCGACCTGGATGCGCGTGTTCATCTCCATGAAGTAGTAATTGCCGTTCGCATCCAACAGGAACTCGACTGTGCCCGCGCTCGAGTACCCGAGCTTCTTACAGGCAGCAACGGCCGCTTCACCCATCTCCTTACGCAACTCAGGAGTCAACACCGTTGACGGCGATTCTTCCATCAACTTCTGATGCCGGCGTTGAATCGAACACTCACGTTCGCCGAGATGAATGCACTCGCCAAACTCATCCGCCAGCACCTGGATCTCGATGTGGCGCGGCCGCTCGATATAACGCTCGATGTAAACAGTACCGTCGTTGAAGGCTGCGGCGGCTTCTGTTGATGCAGTCTCGAGGGCCTTTCCCAGCTCCTGCTCCGAACGAACGATGCGCATCCCGCGACCGCCACCTCCGGCCGAGGCCTTCACGATCACGGGATAACCGATATCGCGAGCGAGCTTGAGTCCTTCTTCTTCCGAGGTTACTCCGGCTGGACTTCCCGGAACGATCGGCAAACCCGCTTCATTCATTGCACGGCGAGCTTCGATCTTGTCGCCCATCAAACGAATGATGTTTGCCCGTGGTCCAATAAACTTGATGTTGCACGCGTCGCAGATCTCGGCGAAGTAAGGCGACTCCGCGAGGAACCCATAACCCGGGTGAATCGCGTCAACATTGAAGATCTCTGCTGTGCTGATGATCGCCGGAATGTTTAGATAGCTTTGGGCCGAAGGCGCTGGACCAATGCAGGCGGCTTCGTCGGCGAAACGGACATGCAGCGAATCTCGATCGACGTCGCTGTGAACGGCGACAGTCTTGATGCCCATCTCCTTGCAGGTCCAGATAATACGGCAAGCAATCTCGCCGCGATTAGCGATCAGGATCTTCTTGAACTTGCGTGGGTTGAACGCCATAAGCATTGCCACAAAAAGGCACAAAAAGCACAAAATGAATTACTGCTCTTGCGCCTTTTGTGCCTTATTGTGGCTTAATTCCGAAAAGCGGCTGGCCGTACTCCACCGGCTGGCCGTTCTCGACATAAATCTTCGCTACTTCACCACTGGTCTCCGCCTGAATCTCGTTCATGAGTTTCATGGCCTCGATAATGCAAACGACCGTCTCCGACTCCACGCTGCTGCCGATCTTCACAAACGGATCGGCACTCGGAGAAGGTGAACGGTAGAACGTGCCCACGATTGGTGAAGGAATGATGTGTAAGTCCTGATCCTGAGACGCGGCTGTTGTTGCCTGCGTACCGGGATGTGTTGGTCCACCTGGAGCCGGGGCAGCAGCAGGCTTTTCGGGTGCTGGAGCTGGAGCCGGAGCCGGACTCGGAGCGGCGATAGGGGCCGGTTCGGTTACGGCTGCTTCGCGACGCAGGCGAACACGGAATCCCTCGTTTTCAAGCTCAAGCTCCACCAGCCCATTCTCACGCAAGAGAGTAATCAGCTCGCGAAGCTCATCCATGTTAACGGACGCTGCCGGCCGGCCAGCCGAACGATTTCGCCGTCCTTGAGTTTCACTTTGTTCTTTGGGTGCTGACATTTAATTTTCCCGCAAAGGCGCAAAGACGCAAAGGATGCACTTTGCGTCTTTGCGTCTTTGCGGGAGAAAACTCTTACTCCTCGTTAGCTTCAGACTTGGACTCTGCCTCGCTGTCCTTCGCTTCCTTCCCGCGGCCTTTCTTCTTCTTCGACGGCGTGTGTCTTGCTCGTTTCTTTGCCGTCTCAATCGCTTCGATCTCGCGCGGATTGCCGACGAGTTCGATGATCGCGAGCTCGGCGCGATCGCCGTCGCGATGGCCCAGTTTCAGGATGCGAGTGTAACCACCGGGCCGATCTTTATAACGTTCTCCGAGGTCCGTGAAGAGACGTCTGAGCGCCGCCACTCCGGCAGTTCGCTCGGGACGAAGCTGGCCGCGCTTACCGGTGGTCTCACTGACGGTCATGTTTCCCGCGTGAAAAAATCCCGCCGCCTGCCGGCGCAGGTGCAGCGCACGCGCGTCGGAACCCTCGCCGGAACCATTATCAGCGAGACTGCGTGCCTTGCGTGACAGCGTGATCGCGCGCTCGACAAACGGACGCAACTCCTTTGCTTTCGGCAAAGTGGTGACGATGCGCTCCTCGCGAGAGTTGATCAAAGAAGTCGCCAGGTTGCGCAGCATCGAGTTGCGATGCTCGCTGGTGCGACCGAGTTTTCGATGTGCCTTTAAGTGTCGCATGACTAACTACGCTTCCTCGTCGCCTTCGCCGTAATCCGACAGATCGGCACCATCACGGCCGCCGGTTCCGGGAATCGGATTGCCCTGCTCGTCAAACTCCATCCCGAAGTCGAGACCCATGCCGTTCAGAATTTCTTTGATCTCGTTGAGCGACTTCTTTCCGAAGTTCTTCGTGGCGAGCATTTCTCGTTCGGTGCGTTGGACCAGATCTCGAATCGTGCGAATGTCGGCGTTCTTGAGACAGTTGTAAGAGCGAACTGAGAGTTCCAGCTCGTCAACCGAGCGATCCAACTGATCGTTGCGCGGCAGCGGCGGACGCTCCATCTTCGCGTAAGCAAAGTCGTCCGTATCCTCTTCAAAGTTGATAAAGATCGACATGTGGTCCTTGATCAACTTCGCTGCCAGCCCGATAGAGTCTTCAGGCTTGACTGAACCATCGGTCCAGACTTCGATCGTCAGTTTGTCAAATTCCGTGTTCTGGCCGAGACGCGCTGCTTCGACGTTGTAGTTAACTTTCTTAACCGGAGTGTGGACCGAGTCGATCGGAATGTATCCGAGCGACAGGTCTTCGTCGAAGTTGCGATCCGCCGAAACGTATCCACGGCCGCGCTTCAAGCGCATCTCGATCTTCAGCGATCCGCCATCGCTCACTGTTGCGATGTGGACCGAAGGATCGAGAATCTCCACGTCCGCATCAGCCTCGATGTCAGCCGCAGTGACTTCACCGGCTTCTTCTTTTGAGATCCTCAGTGTCTTCGGCTCGCTGCTGTGCAGCTTGAAAGGCACCTGTTTGAGATTGAGAATAACGTCGGTGGCGTCTTCCACCACTCCTTTGATAGATGAAAATTCGTGTTCGACACCTTCAATCTTGACCGCAGTGATCGCCGCTCCTTCGATCGAGGAGAGCAGGGCACGACGCAGTGAATTACCTACAGTCGTTCCGAAACCTCTTTCGAATGGCTGCGCTGAAAAGCGGCCATATCGTTCCGTCAAAGTTTCCGCGTCTGCCGCAAGCCGGCGCGGCATTTGAAATCCTGTCCAAAGATTATTTTGATCCATAGCCATAGCGTTCAGGTCCTAAGAAAATGCGTCTGACAAGGCAACGGCGATCCCCGCGACGCCGCTGCCAGCCGGGTTAATTACTTGCTATAAAGCTCGACAATTAGCTGCTCGTTGATCAAGCGATCGATATCGTCGCGCACGGGCGAGCTGGCCACACGCGCGGTCATTTCGCCGCCGTCGGCAGTAATCCACGACGGACGTCCACGACCGGACGCAGTTTGCCACGCGCTCTCAATGTGAGAGTTTTTCCTGCTGGCCTCTCTCACGCTGATCACATCGCCAGGCTTTACTTGATAAGAGGGAATATCTACTTTGCGATCGTTTACCAGAATGTGCCCGTGGTTCACTAGCTGTCGCGCCTGCCGGCGTGAGGTCGAAAAGCCGGCGCGGTAAACGGCATTGTCCAGCCGCCGCTCCAACAGGAACAGAAGGTTCTCGCCCGTGATCCCTTTCATCCGAGCGGCGCGTTCGAAGTAGTTTCGAAACTGCCCTTCGAGGATGAAATAGATACGTTTGACCTTCTGCTTTTCGCGCAACTGCTGACCATAGCCGACCAGCGCCTTGCCGCGGCGCAGCGAATTACCATGCTGTCCCGGCGGTTGCGTACCACGTTTTTCAATTGGGCAAGCGGGCTTGTAGCAACGATCGCCCTTCAAAAATAGCTTTGCGCCTTCGCGACGGCAAAGGCGACACACAGCATCTCTATACCTAGCCAAGTATTTGCCTCCAGTCTATTTATTAGACGGAAAAGTTTACAGGTTGCGCTCTCGCGCTGAACCCTTCATCCTTTGGGTTAATGTTTTTAGCCGCGGATTACACGGATCAAATCCGGATCCATCCGCGTCATCCGTGGTTAAACTCTTCTCCGCTTGGGCGGTCTGCAACCGTTATGCGGAATCGGCGTCGTATCGCGAATCGTCATCACTCTGATGCCCGCATTCGCAATCGCCCTGATGGCTGATTCACGGCCGCCACCCGGACCCTTCACACGCACTTCGCACTGGTGCATGCCGGCCTCGTGCGCCTTCTTGGCCGCTTCGTAAGCCGCCTGCTGCGCCGCGAAGGGAGTCCCCTTGCGCGAGCCACGAAAGCCGCGCGCGCCCGCAGACGATTGCGCGATCAGGTTCCCCTCGAGATCCGTAATCGAGATCATCGTGTTATTGAACGACGCCGCAATATGCACGATGCCATTCGGAACGTTCTTCTTCTCTTTCTTGCGAAAGACCTTTTTCTTTCCGCCTGCTTTAGCCATAACTTTTCAGTTCAACCAGTAAACTACTTCTTGCCGGGCGCCTTCTTCTTCGCGATAGTCTGACGTCGTGGACCTTTGCGAGTGCGAGCGTTGGTATGAGTTCGCTGGCCGCGCACCGGAAGCGCACGACGATGTCGCAAGCCGCGATAGCAACCGATATCCATCAGGCGTTTGATGTCCATCTGGACACGCTTGCGAAGGTCGCCTTCGATCTCACCCTGCGCTTCCAGAATCGCACGAATCCGGCTCAACTCGTCTTCACTCAAATCCCGCACGCGAGTGTCGAGATTGACGCCCGCTTCCTTCAGCACTGAACTCGAGCGCGAGCGGCCAATGCCGTAGATATACGTCAGACCAACTTCGGCTCTCTTATTTGGCGGTAGATCGACTCCTGCTACACGTGCCATTCTTTTTCTCGCTATCCTTGTCTCTGTTTGTGTTTCGGATTAACGCAGATCACTCGCACCACGCCTTTGCGATGGATGACCTTGCACTTGTCGCACATCTTCTTCACTGACGCACGGACTTTCATTGCCTGAACCTCTATCTTTCGGATACCTACTTGTATCGATATGTGATTCGACCGCGATTGAGATCGTACGGCGAAAGCTCTACCAGGACCCGGTCGCCGGGAAGAATGCGAATAAAATGCTTGCGCATTTTCCCCGATATGTGCGCAAGCACCTGGTGCTGGCTGTCTTCCAACTCAACTCGAAACATAGCGTTAGGCAAAGTTTCCAGCACCTTTGCCATAACCTCTATAGCCTCTTCCTTCGCCATATCCTCTCAGATTGAAATTTCGACGCTGCCGACAAACTGCGAATAATAGCATGCCACCCTTTTACTTGCCAAGCTGAGGTAGGCCGCAGACTTACGCGGATAAACGTAGATCAGCGTTTTATCAGCGAAAATCCGCGGCTAAACTACTGCTTGCTCCAGAGGTGCGTTGGAGGAGACCAGCGTCAGCACCTCCGGCCCCTCTTCCGTGATCGCTATCGTGTGCTCGGCATGGGCGCTGGGCTTGCCGTCGAGCGTTACGACCGTCCACCCATCCGGCAAAACCTTCGTCAAATGCGTGCCCTGGTTCACCATCGGCTCAACCGCGAAAACATAGCCGTTCTTGATCTTTGGCCCCAGTCCCGGACGGCCATAATTCGGAATCTGCGGGTCTTCGTGCATCCGCCGCCCAATCCCATGGCCGACATAATCGCGAACCACGGAGTAACCGTTGGCTTCCGCGTGCTGCTGAACCGCCCAACCGATATCGCCCAGGTGATTCCCGGCGCGACACTGCTGGATCGCGCGCTCCAGACATTCTTCGGTGACGCGGATCAGTTTCAGCCGTTCTTCGTCAACTTTACCTACTGGAACTGTCGTAGCAGTGTCACCGACAAAGCCTTCGAGCGTGGCGCCACAGTCAATCGAGAAAATATCACCTTCCTGCAAAACGTATTTAGAAGGAAAGCCATGTACCACCTGCTCGTTGACTGAAGCACAAATCGAGTATGGAAAACCGTTGTATCCCTTGAACGTCGGCAGCGCGCCGGCGTCGCGAATCATCTTCTCCGCCTCGCGATCGATCTCGATCGTGGTCACACCTGGTTTGACCAGGCCGCGGAGCGCCTGTAAGACAAGACCGGCGAGGCGGCCCGCAGCGCGCATCTTTTCGAGTTCTCGTTTTGACTTCCCGATGATCATTGCCCAGTTACGATTCGTTCGATGTCGCTGTAGATAGCTTCCGGCTCGCGAGTGCCGTCCACCATATTAAGCAAATTAGCCGACTTGTAATACTCGACGAGCGGTCGCGTTTGTTCTTCGTAGGTTGCGAGCCTGGCTTTCACCGTTTCCACGTTGTCGTCAGCACGCTGCACGAGTTGCGCCTGTGGATGAAAGTCGCAAGTATTATCGTGCTTAGGTGGTTTGAAATACACGTTGTAAATCTCGCCACATACCGGACAATTCCGGCGTCCGGTCATACGCTGCTCGAGCATATCGCGCGGAACGTCGATGAGAACCGCGACGATGTGTTTGCCCTGTTCCGTCGCCAGTTTTTCGAGGCTCGCCGCCTGCGCCGGCGTGCGCGGGAAACCGTCGAGAATGTAACCGTTTCGACAGTCGTCCTGCGCCGTGCGCTCCTTGACCAGGCGAATAGTCAACTCATCCGGAACGAGTTGTCCCCGCTCCATTATGCCTCTCACTTCCTGCGCCAGCGGGGTCTGCGCATTCTTGAGAGCACGAAAGATATCGCCGGTGGAGATCTGCGGCAAATGCAGGCGCTCTTGAAGCAAGCGCGCCTGAGTGCCTTTACCAGCACCAGGCGCTCCCATCAGCACGATAATCTTCGACATACCGGATCCTTTTTCCCGCAAAGGCGCAAAGGCGCAAAGAAAAGATGACTGATTCTTTGCGCCTTTGCGCCTTTGCGGGGAAACTCTTTTGCTGGCAGATCAGGCGCGCCGGCCCCGCAAACGGCCTCCAGTGCCCAGGAAGCCTTCGTAATTACGCATGACGAGTTGGGCTTCGATCTGCGCCACCGTGTCCATGGCCACGCCCACAAGGATCAGCAGCGAGGTCCCGCCAAAATAGAATTGATAGCCCATGCCGGTCGGGATCCACGACAGACCAGGAGTGGTGCTGACAAACGAGTCGAGCCACGTTCCAATCAAAGGCAATCTTGCGACCTGGAATCCGCTCAACATGAATTGCGGCACGAATGCGACCAGCGCGAGGTAGATGGCGCCGACTGTTGTCAACCGCGTCAAGATCGAATTGAGATATTCGGCGGTTGCCCTGCCCGGACGAATGCCCGGCATGAACCCACCGTGCTTACGAAGATTGTCAGCCACTTCTTCAACGTTGAAAACGATCGACACGTAGAAGAACGTGAAGAAGATAATCAACGACAGGAAGATCAACTCGTAGTAGGGATTGCCCGGATGAAAGATCTGGAACCGCTGCCAGATCCACGCCCACCACGTGTTCGTGTTGTTCGGATCGGGGGGAAACGCTGCAAACACACTTTGCGGCATCGACAACACCGATGAGGCAAAGATCACGGGAATCACGCCTCCCATATTGATCTTCAACGGCATCGTCGTTTGCTGTCCGCTGACAACCTGGCGACCAACGTGACGCTTCGCGTAGCTGACAGGAATCTTCCGGCGTGCTGCCTCGACAAACACGATGAACGCGATGATCAGGATCAACGCCACCACCAAACCGAACACACCGAGGATCTCCATCGTGTCGCCACCACGAACGCGCTCAAACACCTGCGTTACGCCACGCGGCAAACCGATAACGATACCGGCGAAGATCAACAACGAGATTCCGTTGCCGACACCGCGCTCCGTGATCTGTTCACCCAGCCACATCACAAACATCGTTCCCGTAGTCAGGGTCAGCACGGTGCTAAGCCGGAAGCCCCAGCCCGGCGCACCGACGCCGTTGACCTGAAGCCAGTGGGCCACGAAAGATGTTTGAATCGCAGCGAGACCAACGGTCAGGTAGCGAGTCCACTGGTTGATCTTCTGCCGGCCCATCTCGCCTTCTTCCTGCAACTTTTTGAGTTGCGGCGAAACGACGGTCATGAGCTGGAGGATGATGGAAGCCGTGATGTAAGGAGTGACTCCGAGAGCGAAGACTGAAATAGTGCGGAAGTTTCCACCGGAAAAGAGATCGAGCACGCCGAGCAGTGTTCCGGCGACATCGCGCCACACTTCATCCAAACGCACCTTGTTGATTCCGGGAGCACCGACGTGCGCGCCAAAGCGGTAGACTGCAAGCAGACCGAGCGTAAAGAAAATGCGCCGGCGTAGATCCGGCACATTGAACATATTGCGAACTGCGGCGAGAAACTTTTCCATTACTACCTCCCGGTGGCGTTTCCTCCCTTAGCCGGAAATCTCCACCACTGCACCGCCGGCCTGCTCGATCTTCTGCCGAGCGCTCTTTGTAAACCGGTGCGCCGAAACGCGCAGCGGTTTCGAAATGTCGCCATTACCCAGGACTACAACGTCGTGCTTCGCCTTCTTGATCAGACCGCGAGTGTGCAGCACTTCCGGAGTGATCTCTTCGTCAGCGCTGAAATGCTGATCGAGTGCGGCCAGGCTAATCTCCAGCCACTGCTTCTTGAAGATGTTCGTGAAACCGCGCTTCGGCAAGCGCCGGTGCAGCGGCATCTGGCCGCCTTCAAAACCGATCTTGCGCGAATAACCCGAGCGCGACTTCTGCCCCTTCTCGCCGCGGCCCGCGGTCTTGCCCAGACCCGAGCCTGGTCCACGTCCGACTCTTTTCTTCTTGTGGGTCGAACCCTTTGCCGGCTTGAGGCTATTGAGACTGATAGCCATTATCTACTCCTTAAATAGGTCCTATAGGTCCTATAAGTCCTATATTTCTTTTTATTCTACTATGCGCAGCAAGTGTGGCACCTTCGCGACGGTCCCACGCATCGACTCGGTATCCGGACGCTCGACGACCTGGTTCAGCTTCGTCAAACCGAGGCTGCGTACAATCGTCTTGTGCGTCTTCGGCGAGGCGATAAAACTTCGATAGTACTGAATCCGAATCTTTCCTTGCGACTCATCGGTTGTATTAGCTCTACGTGGCATACCTTACATCTCCTCGACTTGCTTACCACGCAAACGCGCCAGCTCCATCGGATCCTTCATGCGCAACAAGGCATCGAATGTGGCGCGCACGACGTTGTGTGGATTTGTCGAACCCAGCACTTTGGTGCGCACGTCGCGAACTCCGACAGCCTGCATCACGGCACGCACCGCGCCCCCCGCAATGACGCCCGTACCTTCCGAAGCAGGCTTGACCAGCACACGACCCGCGCCGTATTCACCGATCAACTGGTGCGGCAGGGTATTGTTAATCAACGGAACGCGGATCAGGTTCTTCTTCGCGGATTCGACTCCCTTTTTAATTGCCAAGGGAACTTCGCGCGCCTTCCCTGTTCCAAAACCGACGTGCCCGCCTTCATCGCCTACGACTACGAGCGCCGCAAAGGAAAGGTTCTTACCGCCCTTGACGACTTTCGTCACGCGATTGATGGAGATGACCTGATCTTTAAGATCGAGCCCCTGAGCGGGAATGCGTTGCTTGGGTTGTCTCATAATTTATTCTTTGCTTTTCTTCTTCGGCTTTTTCTCTTTAGGCTGCTCGGGTTCCGGTACCGGCGGCGGCTCAGCTTCTGCAACCACCTCATTCTTGTTCAAACCTGCCGCGCGCGCTGCGTCAGTCAAAGCCTTGATGCGGCCGTGATAAAGATAACCACCGCGATCGAAGACCACCTGCTCGATTCCCCTGGCGAGAGCACGCTCGGCGATTGTCTGGCCAACGCGGCGCGCCGCATCGAGGTTGCCGCCGGTGTTGCCGCGCAGATCTTTTTCCGTCGTCGAGGCCGAAACCAGTGTTTGGCCGTTGAGGTCGTCGATCACCTGCGCGTAAATGTGGTTCAGGCTGCGATAGATCGCCAGCCGCGGACGCTCCGTGTTTCCCTTAACCTTGCGGCGAATCCGCGAATGAATCGCGGTTCGCACTTCTGCTCTGCTTGTGTTTGCCATATGTCATTTCCGATTGCCAATTGCCAAGTGCCGATTTGAAATTGGCAATCGGCAATCGGCACTTGGCAATTATTTTCCTGTTTTGCCGGGCTTCAACTTGATCGGCACGTTCGCGTAGCGCACGCCTTTGCCTTTGTAAGCGTCAGGCTTCCGCAACTTGTGCATCTCGGCCGCGACCTGGCCCAGCTTCTGTTTGTCGATACTCGTGAGCGTCAAAGTCGTTTGATACTGCTGGATGCTCCCCTTTGTCGTCAGACGTTCAGCCTTCGCATCAACCTCGGGCGGCAGAGGGAATTCGATCGGGTGCGAGTAGCCCAAAGAGAAGACGATCTTCTTCCCCTGCACGTCGGCTTTGTAACCAACACCGACCACATCCATCTGCTTGCTGAAACCTTCGGTCACACCCAGGATGGCATTGTTTGCCAGGGCGCGCGCGAGCCCGTGCAATGCGGCATGCTCGTCAGACGCACGCTCGGCGCGCAGCTCCTCACCTTCGACTTTGAAGTTGATTCCCTGTGGAATCGGAGTCTTCAACGTGCCTTTGGGACCTTTGACTTCGAGCTCCTGCTCGTGAACAGTCACGGTCACGCCCTTCGGCACCGCAATCACTTTTTTTCCTATTCGTGACATATCGTTATTCCACGCCCTTAGTAGATCTGCGCCAACAGTTCGCCGCCGATATTCTCGCGACGCGCGGCCTTACCGCTCATCAGACCCTTCGATGTCGAGACGATGTTGATACCGTAGCCGCCGAGCACTTTTGGTATCTCGCTCGAGCCGACGTACACGCGCCGTCCGGGCGTCGAGACGCGCTGCAAGTGCGTGATCGAAGACGTGCCGCGCGCGTCGTAGCGCAGGAAGATCCGCACGGTACGCTTGAGCCCTTCGCCCTTGATGACGAAGTTGTTGATGTAACCCTCTTCCTTCAGAATGCGGGCAATCTCAAGTTTGAGCTTTGAAGCCGGAATATCAACTCGCGAGTGCTTCGCCGCGATGGCGTTGCGGATTCGCGTCAACATATCGGCAATAGGATCAGTCATGTATTAACTCCAAGTTTCAATTGCCTACCAACTCGACTTAACCACACCGGGGATCTGCCCCTGGAGCGCCAACTCACGAAAACAGATGCGGCACAGGTTGAATTTCCGCAAGTAACCTCGCGGCCGCCCGCAGCGTTTGCATCGTGTGTAGGCCCGCACCGAAAACTTCGGTCGCCGTGCAGCTTTCGCAATCAGTGATTTCTTTGCCATTATCGTTCTTCTATCCGTGTAATCCGTGGTTAAGTCCTAAACGGCATTCCCAAGCCCTTCAAAAGCGCTCGCGCCTGCTCATCATTCCTTGCCGTCGTCACGATCGAGATATTCATCCCGCGCAGCTTGTCCACCTTGTTGAAATCTATCTCCGGAAAAATCAGTTGCTCGCGTATCCCGATCGTGTAGTTGCCACGCCCGTCAAAAGCCTTTGGCGAAACTCCGCGGAAGTCTCTCACGCGCGGCAGTGCCACCGAGACGAGCCGATCGAGAAACTCGTACATGCGATCGCCACGCAGCGTCACGACCACGCCGATCGGCATCCCCTGCCGCAACTTGAAGGAAGCGATCGACTTCTTCGCCTTCGTAATCACCGGCTTCTGACCGGTGATGGCGCGCAGCTCGTCAGTCGCCGTGTCGAGTATCTTGGCGTTGGCGATGGCCTCGCCCATGCCCATGTTGATTACGACCTTTTCGATACGCGGCACAGCCATCGGATTGCTGATGCCAAACTCCTTCGCAATCTGCGGCGCTACGTCTTTTTGATATCGCTCTTTTAACCTTGCAGACATTTCAGACCTCGAATTTATCTCTCCAGCGAATGGCCGCTGGAGGCCGCAACACGCGTCTTCGTTCCATCATTCTCCACTTCATACTTCACGCGCGTGGGTTTGCCCGATTGCGGATCGATCAACTGCACGTTGGAGATGTCGATAAACGATTCCTTATCCACGATGCCGCCACCGCGATTCGCCTGCGGATTGGCTTTCTGGTGGCGTTTGATCACGCCTGCGCCTTCGACTTTGACCTTTCCCTTTTTATGGGAAACTTCGAGCACGCGCCCGCGCCTGCCCTTGTCGCGCCCGGCAATAATCGCCACCTGATCGTTCTTCTTGATCTTCGCCCGCTTTGTTCCTGCCATTCTCAAATCACCTCCGGCGCGAGCGAAACAATCTTCATGAAATTCTTGTCGCGCAGCTCGCGCGCTACTGGTCCAAAAACGCGTGTGCCTATCGGAGTCCCATCCTCCTTGATCAGGACGGCGGCGTTCTGATCGAACCTTACGTACGTTCCATCAGCACGTCGCACTTCCTTGCGCGTGCGCACGATCACTGCATCCTGAACGGTGCCCTTCTTGATAGTTCCATCGGGCGAAGCCTCTTTTACCGTTACCTTGATTCGATCTCCCAGGCTGGCAATCTTTCCGGTGGAACCGCCAATGGGCATGATCATCTCCACCCGTCGCGCCCCCGAATTGTCAGCAACCTCAAGAGAGGTTTGCATCTGGATCACTGTCGTTACCTCCGACTCTTACCGCGAAGCCTACTTCGCGGCTTTCTGAACGATCTCAACTACGCGCCAACGCTTGCGCGCTGAAAGCGGCCGCGTTTCAACGATCCGCACCTTGTCGCCAACTGTCGCGCCCAGCTCGTCGTGGGCCATGAACTTCGACGTTTTGCGCACGTAACGGCGATACTTGCGGTGACGAACCAGCCGATCGACGCGCACGACCACGGTCTTTTGCATCTTGTCGGAAGCTACGGTCCCGACCTTTTGCGACCGGTTCGCGCGGCTGGCTTCGGCTGACGTTGTTTGGGCTGACGTTGCTTCGGCGGGCGACGCCTCAGCGGCGTTTGCGCTTTCAGTAATGTTTTCTTGATTCTCTGACATTCTTCTCGACTCCTAATAGGTCCTATAGGACCTACAGGTCATATATGACCTATTAACTGCTGCGCCCCTGTCTCGAGATCGTCTCGATGCGCGCCAGCGCTTTCTTCTCCTGTCGAATGCGCTTGATCGCATCAACTTCACCGAGGGCCAGTTTGAAGTTGAGCCGGAAAAGCGACTCGCGCAAACGCGCTGCTTCCGCGCGCAGCTCGTCCTCACCCATCTCGCGAAACTTGTCGAGTTCTTCTCGCTTCTTCATCGCTAGATCGCGCCTCCTTCCTGATCGGCGCGTGTCACAAACTTGGTCCTGATCGGAAGCTTCTGCGCGGCGAGACGCATCGCGTCCCGGGCGGTAGTCTCATCCACACCTTCAATCTCATAAAGGATCCGGCCCGGCTTGACGACGGCGACCCAGTATTCGGGAGCGCCCTTGCCTTTTCCCATACGGGTTTCCGCGGGCTTCTTCGTCACCGGCTTGTCGGGAAACATTCGTATCCAGATCTTGCCGCCGCGCTTGATGTGACGCGTCATGGCAATACGAGCAGCCTCGATCTGTCGATCAGTGATCCACGCGGGCTCCAGGCTTTTCAACCCATACTCACCGAAGCTGATCTCGCTGCCACGAGTCGCGACGCCAGTCATGCGCCCGCGCATCTGCTTCCGGTGCTTAACTTTCTTCGGCATCAACATGATTAATGCGTCCTATCCGTGCTCATCCGTGTTTTCGGTGTTATCCGTGTTCTACTGGTTTTCTCCGCGTGGCCTTCGGCCATCAGATCCACCCTCGCGCTCGCGGCGAGTGCGCGGGCGACGCTCACGTTCACCGGCTCGCGTTTCGTTGATCGGATCCGAACCGGTGCCGCGGGCCATCGCGGCTTTCGGATCGAGAATCTCTCCGCGATAAATCCAAACCTTAACGCCGATCTGTCCGAACGTCGTCTGCGCTTCAGCCAGACCGTAATCGATGTCGGCGCGCAACGTGTGCAGCGGAAGTTGTCCCTGGAGGTGCCACTCACTGCGTGCAATCTCAGCCCCATTCAAACGGCCACTGACTTTGACCTTGATTCCCTGCGCTCCGAATCGCAGAGACTCTTCCACGGCCTTTCTCATCGCGCGGCGAAACGCAATGCGCTTCTCGAGCTGCGCGGCAATCTTCTCGGCCTGGAGTTGGGCGTTGAGCTCAGGCTTGTGGATCTCCTGGATCGAGACGAGCACTTCGCGGCCGGTCTTCGACGAGAGATCGCTCTTGAGCTTGTCGATCTCGGCGCCCTTGCGGCCGATGATGATTCCCGGTCGCGAGGTGTAGATGATGATCTTCAGGCGGTTCGCGGCTCGTTCAATATCGACGTGCGACACACCCGCGCCCGCAAAGCGATTCTTGAGATCACGCTTCAACTTCAGATCTTCCAGCAGAAACTCGCCAAACTGTTTTTTGGCGAACCAATGCGAGTGCCAATCCTTGTTGTAGCCGAGTCGAAAACCGTATGGATGAACTTTTTGACCCACAATCTTCTCCAGTTCTTACTTAGTTCAGAGTTCAAGCTTTAGCTTGTCTGCCAGAACAGCAGCCTAAAGGCTGAACTCTGAACTTTACTCTTCGGTCTTTGCCTTCTTCTTCGAAGCCTTCTTCGTGGCCGGCTTTTCAGCAGTGGCTTCGGGCTCTTCCTTCTTCGCTGTCGCCCGCTTCGCTCTCGGTGCAGCCGCGGCGCCACCGCGCTTCCGTCGCTTACTCTCTGCCAGTTTCGCCGGCTTTGCTTCCGCTTCGGGCGTGCCTTTCTTCGTCGGCTTCGCGTCGTTGCTCAGCGAGATCGTGACGTGACAAAAGTGTCTTTGCTCTCGATAAGCACGTCCCTGCGGCGCAGGTCTCACGCGACGCCGGTTCTTCGTTGGTCCACGATCGACGAATGCCGTCCTGACCCAAAGATCGTCCGGATCGATCGAGATATTCGCCTTCTCGGCAGCCTCGTTGGCGTTTGCAATCGCCGAACGCATGCACTTCTCGATGCTTCCCGCCGCGCGCTTCTTCGTAAAGCGCAAGATAGCCAGCGCCTGATTTACATCCTTGCCGCGAATCATATCCACGACCAGCCGGGCCTTCTGCGCCGAACCTCGCAAATACTTTGCACTCGCTGTTGCTTCCATCCTCTTAGATCCTTATCCGCGTTAATCCGTTCTTAAGATCCGTGTCATCCGTGGTTACTTCGCCGGCGGCGCTGCCGCAACCTTGCTTGCCTTTTCGACCTTCGTTCCCGAGTGGCCCTTGAACGTCCGCGTCGGCGCAAACTCACCAAGCTTGTGGCCCACCATGTTTTCCGTCACGTAGATCGGCAGGTGGCGCTTGCCGTTGTGGACGCCGAAAGTGAGCCCAACCATGTCGGGAGTGATCGTCGAACGCCGCGACCACGTCTTGATCACCGGCGGACGCTGCCCGCCCGCGCGTGCCTTCTCGACCGCCTTCATGATTCCCTTGTCGATGAACGGTCCCTTTTTAACTGAACGAGCCATTACTTCGTTCTCCGATCTTTCAGGATCATCTGCTGAGTTCGCTTGTTGCTGCGCGTCTTGTAACCGCGAGTTGGTTGGCCCCACGGCGTGACGGGGTTTCTGCCACCCGAAGTCTTACCCTCACCACCACCGTGCGGATGGTCCACCGGGTTCATCGCCACGCCACGAACTTTCGGTCGCAACCCTTTCCAACGCGATCTCCCCGCCTTGCCGAGGGAGACGTTTTCATGCTCGATGTTGCCGACCTGGCCCACCGTCGCCTTGCAAACCAGGGGCACTCGCCGTACCTCACCCGAGGGCATGCGTAGCTGCGCATACTCGCCTTCCTTCGCCACTAGCTGCGCGAAGGTACCCGCCGAGCGCGCCATCTGCCCGCCCTTGCCGGGGCGCAATTCGATGTTGTGGATCTGCGTGCCCAGCGGAATATTGATCAGCGGGAGTGCATTGCCTGGAAGGATATCGGCCTCAGCGCCGCTCATGATCGTCTTCCCGACTTCGAGACCGGTCGGAGCGATGATGTAGCGCTTCTCGCCGTCGAGATAAGTAATTAGCGCGATGTGAGCCGAACGATTTGGATCGTACTCAATCTGGGTGACGCGTCCAGGCACCCCTTCCTTGTCGCGCTTGAAATCGACAACGCGATAAAAGCGCTTGTGACCGCCGCCGCGACGACGAACCGTGATACGTCCATCATTGTTGCGTCCGGAGATCCGCTTCTTTGGCTCGAGCAGAGACTTCTCGGGAATCGCCCCGAGGGTCAACTCATCACGCGTCAGATACGTCTGGTAACGTCGCGCCGCCGATGTGGGTGTAAGTTTCTTTATGCCCATCTTGTTAGTCCGCTATATCGCTTCGCCGTAATCAACCGGCTTCTCGCCTTGCTTGAGTGTTACGTACGCTTTCTTCCACGAAGGCTTGCGGCCTTCGAACCGTCCGCGCCGCGCCATCTTGCCCATGAAATTGATCGTGCGAACGTGGTCCACCTTCACCTGAAAGATGGTCTCGACGGCCGACTTGATCTCGGGCTTGGTTGCGTGTCGATCGACCCGGAAGGTCAGCAACTGCTGCGTGTCCTGACTTTCTTCCTTGGCAGCCAGTGCCTTCTCGGTAATCACCGGCGACTTGATGATGTCCCAAACCGTTCTCATCTTTTACGCCGCCTCCTCCTGCTCGGTCTTAGCTTCGCTGGTTTCAGGTTCGCTGGTTTCGGGCTCAGACGCTTCTTCAGCCTTTCGTGATCCAAGCAACTCTTCGAGCTCTGCAGCCGCCGCTCGCGAAAGCACCAGTTGATCGTGATACAGCAGGTCGTAGATGTTGAGACCAAAACTGTTCACCACTTTGGTGTGGCGCAGGTTCCGCGCCGACAACATCAGGTTGTCGTTATCGAGCGAATCGACTATCAAGGTCTTGCCGCCCAATCCGAGCTTCGTCAATGCCTGCGAAAAATCCTTAGTCCTGGGTTTTTCCAGATCCCACCCTTCAACTACAAAAACATTTCCCTCGCGCACGCGCTCCGAGAGCGCTGAACGCAATGCGCCCTGGCGCATCTTGCGGGGCATGTTGTAGGACCAGTCACGTGGCTGCGGTCCGTGAACATTGCCGCCGCCTTTCCACAATGGCGAGCGCAACGACGCGATGCGAGCGCGACCCGTGCCTTTTTGCTTCCAGAGCTTTCGCCCGGCGCCGGACACGTCGCCACGAGTCTTCGTCGCGGAATTCCCCTGCCGCGCATTTGCCATGAAGTTCCGCACGGCGGCGTGGATCAATCCTTCGTTTAGAGGCGCGCCAAAAACAGCGTCAGACAGCTCGACCTCGCCAACCTCTTCGTTCTGTATATTGCGCACCTTGACTGTCGGCATATCCAACTCCTACTTCGTCTTCTTCGTCGCCTTACGAACAACCACGACGCTCCCGGGAGCTCCGGGCACCGCGCCACGAATCATCAAAAGATTGTTCTCAGCATCAACTCGAGCAACTGTCAGCCCCTTCACGGTGATCCGCGCATCGCCCATGTGGCCCGACGATCTGTTTCCCTTGATCACGCGCGACGGATAGGCCGAAGCGCCGATCGAACCGGGCGCGCGGACGTTCATCGATCCGTGCGATTCCGGACCACGATTGAAATGGTGTCGCTTGACGGTGCCGGCAAAGCCGCGACCTTTCGAACGGCCGATGACGTCCACCATCTCGCCGTCGGAGAACTGATCGACGAGCACTTTGTCGCCGACGTTTGTACCGTCGCCAGATTCGAGCAACCGAAACTCTTTTAAGATCCGCGTCGGCGGAATGCCGCCACCGGTCTTCTCGAAATGCCCGCGCATCGGCTTCGTCACGTTCTTCAACTTAAGAGGCTTTTCGTCTACCAGGCCGAGCTGCACGGCATCGTAACCGTCAGGGCCTGCGGCGGACTTCTTTTGCACGACGACGCATGGACCAGCTTTGATTACCGTCACTGGCGTAACCGTGCCGTCTGCCGCAAAGATCTGCGTCATGCCGATTTTTCTTCCGATGATCCCGTTAATCATTGTCTCAATCCTGTTAAGAGGACCTATAGGTCAAATAGGATTTATTCGACCTACTGTCTGCCGAAAGCTTTGATCTCAACATCGACACCGGCCGGCAGGTCCAGCTTCATCAGCGCGTCAACCGTCTGCGGCGTCGGATCGAGAATGTCCATCAGTCGCTTGTGCGTGCGAATCTCAAATTGCTCGCGCGATTTCTTATCGACATGCGGCGAGCGCAGCACGGTCCACTTGTTCTTCACCGTCGGTAAAGGAATTGGACCAGCGACACGAGCACCGGTGCGTTTCGCGGTCTCGACGATTTCCGTCGTTGACTGGTCCAGTACGCGGTGGTCGTAAGCCTTCAGGCGGATGCGAATTTTTTCGTTCATAAGAATTTAATAGGTCCTATAGGACATATAGGTCTTATAAGACCTATTCCAACACTTCCGAAACCGTGCCTGCGCCGACCGTGCGGCCGCCTTCACGAATTGCGAACCGCAACCCCTTCTCCATTGCGATGGGCGCGATCAGCTCGATCGTCATCGCCACGTTGTCGCCAGGCATCACCATCTCCACTCCCTCCGGCAGCGCCGCTACGCCCGTCACATCCGTGGTGCGGAAGTAGAACTGCGGCCGGTACCCGGTGAAGAACGGCGTGTGCCGCCCTCCCTCTTCCTTCGTCAATACGTAAGCCTCGGCCTTGAACTTCGTGTGCGGCGTGATGCTGCCGGGCTTTGCAATCACCTGCCCGCGCTCGATGTCCTTGCGCTCCACTCCGCGCAGCAGTAAGCCAACGTTGTCGCCCGCCGTGCCCTCGTCCAAAAGCTTCTTGAACATCTCGACACCGGTCACGACCGTGTTTCGCGTCGGCCGGATCCCAACGATCTCCACCGCCTCGTTCACCTTCACCTTGCCGCGCTCCACGCGACCCGTGGCCACTGTGCCGCGTCCCTGGATCGTGAAGATGTCTTCCACCGGCATCAAAAACGGCTTCTCAATGTCGCGCTCCGGCGTCGGGATGTAGCTATCGACCGCATCCATCAATTCCAACACCGTCTTCTCCCACTGCGGATCACCTTCCAGAGCCTTCAACGCCGAACACTTCACCACCGGAATGTCATCGCCGGGGAATTCATACGTGCTCAAAAGCTCGCGCACTTCCAACTCCACCAGTTCCAGCAACTCCGGATCGTCAACCGCGTCCACCTTATTCAGACACACGACCATGGCCGGCACGCCCACCTGTCTGGCCAGCAGGATGTGCTCGCGTGTTTGCGGCATCGGCCCGTCGGTGGCGGCCACCACCAGGATCGCGCCGTCCATCTGCGCCGCGCCCGTGATCATGTTCTTCACGTAGTCGGCGTGTCCGGGACAGTCAACGTGCGCGTAGTGACGGTTGGCCGTCTCATACTCCACGTGCGCCGTGGCGATCGTGAT